>ERZ827181.11-NODE-11-length-253119-cov-16.328451_pt1 | contig 253119 bp, 191 predicted proteins | sample MGYA00519778_ERZ827181 | MGnify/ENA primary metagenome ERZ827181 (study PRJEB31778, sample SAMEA3449273) | human gut metagenome | biome: human gut; feature: human-associated habitat; material: faeces | place: United Kingdom | collected 2010/2012 ...
ACTAACAATATATAAAAACATCTACTGTCAGTTATGCACTGGCGTTTTGAAAATAAACATAATTTATGCTTGATTTTCCAGAGGGAAAATAGTAATAAAAGTTATATGAAAATTATCCGTGTATTTTGTCTAATAGCAATTTTGGCTGAAATGACGGTTTTAAGCGGGGAAGAGGCAACCCTGAGCTTTACGCCGACAGATGTTTCACAAATTGGGCAGAATCTTTCAAGTCCCGATACCTACGGATTGGCGGGTCCAATAACAGATAGCACAGATATAACGGTGAATTATACTATTCCTTCCGTAACGTCGGGCGATAATCCCTATAATACAGGTAGGATAACAAAATTTGCCGAAGATTTAACGGCAAATAATTTTACGTTTAACATTAATTTTGGGAATAATCTGTGGGACGTTTACGTTCTTAACGTTTCGGAGAATAAGAGAGTATCGTTAAATTCTGTAAGTTATAATATAATAGATTCCGCAACATCTCACCCTATAAACAACATAACAGTAAGCAAAGGCAGCCTGTTTGAAGTAAAAGGCGACTTGGTCGTAAGCGACAGGCGAACAACGAGAAGTTGGTACCAGACGAGGCTAAATTTTTGGGGCTCTGGAGACGTAAATATAAATGGCAATCTTACTTTAAGCTCCGAAATGGAAACAATGTATGACAACGCCCTAAACGGGGTTAAGCTTGAACTTTCGGAAGTAAATTCTTTTACAGTGGGCGGGGTTGTGACGCTGCAATCAAAATGGAATGATAAAAAATGGATAAGGCTCAACAGCAATGCCCGCAATGTTTTTGAGCGAAGCTTTGGGGGATTGGATGTGGCTTTGGGCGGCGTAATTGAGCTTGATGGGCAAAGTAATGTCACCGCGACTACCCTTACTTTTACAAATTCGGGGCGCAATGAATTCAATGGTTCGTTGGCAACCCGCATAGAAGTCGAGCGGACAGACGGAAAAATATCCTCATGGGGAAATGTCGTCGATAATAAGCTGAATATAACAATGGATGCGACCGATCCCCAAAACGGCTATCAAGTGTTGCGGTTTTCAAAAATAGACAATTACGAGAACGAGAATTGGATAAATTACGCATTCACAAGCGGTGCAAATTCTCTAAATGAAATAGTAGTGAAAAACGGCAGGCTCGATATTGCCATGTACGATGGAATGAAAGCTTCAAGCCTGTCGATGGAAGGAGGTGTTTTTAGCGCCGCCGGTGATAACTCTGAAATGGGGAAGGTTGTTTTTGACAAAATTGTATTTTCGGGCGGAACTATATATTTTGACATATTTGAGGTGGAAAACGACTCCTTGAAAATAAACGGTTCAATCGAAAAGGTTTCCGATTCTTCAAAATTAACTCTCGAAATGAGCGTAAATGAATACGATCTGCGCGAGTGGCTGGCCGGCGAGGATTCAAAGTCGGTAGAGCTGATAACTTTTTCAAGCGAAGGCAGCAATGTCACTGCAGAAGATTTTTCGCTAAAACTGCTCGACGGCGTCTCGGGGGAAATTGCCATGGATGAAGCAGACGGAATGATTTCTTTGAGTGTGAATCTCGGGCTTGTTCCGGAGCCGGAGGCAGTTGCATCTGTGTTGGCGGCACTTGCTATTGTTGCAGCTTGTTTCCGAAAGCGCGCATAGAAGCAAGGCGCATGGGCAGATACTTTCTTGTTTAAATATAAGGAAATTGTGCGCATAGGTGCAGATTAGTTAACATAGATAAAAAAGACCATTCGCGCCCATGCCCGAAGAATCTCCCGCCGCTCTATCTATGTGCCCGCATACTATGTTGCATATGCCCGCCCGCCTCCTCTTTCAATGCTTATAGTAGTTTAAAAACTTTCCCGTTTCCGCCCCATAGAATATCTTTCCCAATATTTCCCGTCTGCACCAGCACGCGTTTTATCACTCCACAGTCGATTGCAGGGCAGGGTCTTATAATTAAAACAAAGCAAACTGTGCAGGTTTTTGGCGGCTAATTTGTAAAATACATTGGCATATCATACCAATCCTTCTTTGCTAATTTTATAGAATCGCTAAGACAAAAATGTCCTTTCAGGTTTACGGATACAGATGAATAATAGACTCACGCGCAAATGGCACAGTGTTTTTGCAATAGGTAAAATATTAGAATTTGTTTTGAATTAAATAATATTAACGTTAAAAAAAAGCTTGATTTTTACATTGAAAAAATAAAATGTAATGAAAATCGAATAGGTATGAATGTGCCTGTTTGATTTAAAAAACTAAAACAAACTACAAATAAGATATGAAAAAAGCAATTATCAGCTTACTCGTAGCGGGCGCGGTTATCGCCGCGAACGCGCAAGACAAAGCGCTTCTCGAAACTCTCGTGAAGAAGGGAATGCTCACTCAGCAGGAAGCTGCCCAAATCGCTAAGGACTCCGTTGCGGTAACTCCCGCGACAAAGTCGACGAAATCCATAAAGATTTTTGGCGGCGGTCAGGGCTGGTATAGTTGGGGGAAAAACAGCGTAAAAGCCGGAACTGGCTCTTTTGACCAGCAGAGCGGATTTACTCTCCGCTACGTAAAACTCGGCATTGAAGCCGACGTTGGCGGCGGCTGGAGCGCGGAAGTAGTCACCGACTTCGGTACAGAAGGCGCTTCCAAGAATTATCTCGACAAGGTCGTAGCCTCCAAGAAAATCGACCTCGACTACCTGAACGGAACCCTCCAGCTCGGTCTCCGCAAGGTAAATATGGGCTACGAACAGAATATGGACGACTTCGGCCAATACGCCGTAGAACGTTCTGTCGCAACCTATTTCTTCACACGCTATGAAGGCAAGAACTTCGGTTCGCGCACGGTCGGCGTATTCTGGGACGGCAACATCACTCAGGTTGACGGCCTCTACTACGGCGCAGCTGTGACCTCCGGCGTTTCCGAAGGCGGCGTTGAAAACTTCATAACCGACGCTCAAAACAGCTCGGCTCTCAGCTTCTGGGTAAATGCGGGCTACAAGAATGTCGCCGACATCAAGGGCGAAACGCTCTCCTATGACTTGGGCATCAACTTCGGCTATGCTCCCCAGGGCTCCACATCCCTTGCGTACACCCAAAAGGGCAGCGTATGGGGCATCAACCCCTATGCGACAATCAACTGGCGCGGACTCACCCTCATTGGTGAATTCTTCCTCCAGCAGGTTGAAGACTACACTCCCGGCCGCGACGGCGTAGGCCGCACCCCCATGGGCGCGAACTTCACCGCGGCGTACAAGATGGACATCGGCGAATGGGGCGCTATCGAGCCCGTATTCCGCGCGTCCTATGTCACGACCAACGGCATGGGCTTGAAATCCGCCTACACCGGCGACGATCTCGGCAACATAAACCAGGCGATGACCTTCTACGGCGGCGTAAACTGGTACGCAACTACCGCGGTTAAGACCTCTCTCGGCTACGAGTTTGGCTACTACGACCAAGGCGATGCGGTTGTCGAACGCGTTTACGGCAACACTGTCTGGGCGCAAGTTCAGGTCTTGTTCTAATCTAATTTGCAAGACTGGCGTTTAACGCCGAAATTAAAAGGGGCAAACTTATGTTTGCCTCTTTTTGTTTTGCGGCTTATGGGAGGTTGGTCCCATATTGGGGGATTGGCCTTGCGTAATTTTTTTCGCTTATTTATTCGCTCAAAATAAAACTGTCAGGCTTGTTAATTTTTTAAATTCACAGTTCCTATGTTAGGCAGCGGCAATGAAATAATTTGTCGGCGGGGATTTTGTTGTCGGCGATAGCATTGTGTATTTCCACCAAAAAACTCATAAATTTTACAAGTTTTAATGCCGATTTTCGGTTTTATATTACTTGTTTATGTCTATATACTTACAATTAAAATATTATTGAAGTTAGCTGCAATGTTTAAAAGAATAGTAGATTGGAATAAAATTCGATTTTGATTATGAGACAGCGTTAATATTTTCTTGAATAAAAAGAGAAAAATTTCTATAAGAATTTTATCAGAATTTACATAGGTCTATAAAAAACAGAATGGGGCAAATGAAAATGAAAGATAAAAATATATTTTTTAAAATAGTTAAAAAGTCCATATTATTTGGTGGTATAGCGGCTGCTGGAACATTTCCGGTGCTTGCCCAGACCAATTACTATTTTACGCCAGAGTCCTCCGGCCAGACAAAGTTTTCAGTAACTTCCGCATGGAGCTACGACGAGGCCGGCAGCCAGCCCGCGATGTCAGCGCCGTCCGAATGGGATAGTGTATATTTCGTAAACAACTCCGGCGATAAGAAGATATTGGAACTGAGCTCGGCGGAAACAAAAATAAAGGAGTTTATTGTCGCCGGAAATCCGTTTGGTAAGGCCGAAGTGGTATTCGGAAACGCGGCGCTCGACAATAACGCGGTCTTTGAAATTGACGGAAAAATAAAAGGTTTAATAGGAACCGGCCTGGGAAATTACTTCACAATGGACGGAAGTTTTTATACTACCACTGGACAGACTACGAATGTGACGGTGAGGGCCAAAGGCTTTGAACTCGGCGTGGAGGGATACGGCGACGGCTACCAGGGGACCGACACAATCCATACTGTATTCACTGTTGCTTTTGGCTCTAGGAGTATAATTAAGCATAGTGAATTTATTATCGACGGCGATGTGCAGCTCGGCGGATACGGGTATAAAAACCAGAGCGAGACGTCGCTCGTGCTGAATGTTGACCGCGCCGTGGTAAATGGAGTTGTGAAGATTCAGAGCGACGGCATGGGGTGGTCCAACATTAAAAATTCAAAGGACGGAATGGTTTTTGAACTAGGCGGATTACAGCTGACCGACGAAACGCATGTGGACTGCGGCATATACAACAATCCCAATACGGGGCTTTCTTCGACGCTCGTGTTTAAGAATGCGAAGGGAACTGATTACAAGTTTAGAGGTAATGTGTCAGACTTTGGGTATCTTGGCACACCGCCCGTCAATACTAACAGTAAGCTAAATATAGTAATGGACGGCGAAGGCACGCAGAGAATATACACATACCGCGCCGACGACCTCGCATATTCCACGCAAAGCGGAACTTTTACCGTAAACAATGGCAGATTTTATCTTGGCAACGAGTGGCTGCGCCCGGAGAACCGCAAAGCGTCGCTCGTTCTAAACGGCGGGATTTTCGGGGCGTACAACTATTCCGAGACGGAGCAAGGATTTGCATACTTTAAGACCGCCACTTTCAAAAGCGGTGGAATATCTGTAGAAAATACGGAATTGTTTGCAGCGCAAACGCCGAGTCTCATAGTGGTGACTGAAAAGCTCTCAAAAGACGGCACCGAGAAGATAAAAGTGGACTTCACAAACGCTAATGGAGTTGCTTTTAACCCCGGAGATTTTGGGATATCGCTCGCCGAATACGGCGCGGATTACTCTGAGATAGACAAATGGACTGAGATACTTGTAGCTGCGGATTTAGAGGGGTTTTCTCTCAACGAGATTTCAGAGGGAATCTATGATGCGAGCGGCGATTTTGAAGGGTCGGGAATCGAGAACGCCATGGCAGTATTCAGGTGGGTAAACGACGCCGCAAACGGATATTCCTTGCAGGTCGGGTTGACTCAAGTTCCGGAGCCGTCTGCGGTAGCGGCTATTGTAGCGGCGGCTGTGCTTGCTTTCGCGTTTGCAAGAAGGCGCGCGAAGTAGGAATTTTTTGCCGAGGCTATCAGAATCAAGACACTTTGGGGCGCCGGGGATTCGGCGCCTCGCCGTTTTTGGAAAATGCGCTGGTTGGGAACAGTTGCCCTCATATTCCGCTTCTGTGGATATAGGCCGTTTTGCCAAAAGTAAAAACTGCGCTGCGAATGTAGTAAGGCCGATAAAAGAAAAGCCTGTAAAAAGGTAAAAAAGCTTGAAAGCGGCGAGGTTATAGTTATATGTTTTGCGTCTTATGATAAATAACTATGTATTTTCATCGGAGTCGGTGGGCGAAGGTCACCCCGACAAAGTTGCCGATTATATTTCCGACAGCATTCTCGACGCGTGCCTCGAACAGGACAAGTTCAGCCGCGTCGCCTGCGAAACGCTCGTCAAGAGCAACTGTGTTGTAATCGCGGGCGAAATAACTACGAAAGCCGTGCTCGACTACGAAAAAATCGTGCGCAACGCGATAAGGGAAATCGGGTATGTAAATTCCGACGACGTATTTCACGCCGACCAAGTATTTTTAACGAATTTGTTGACAAAGCAGTCCCCCGACATAGCGCAAGGTGTCGATGCCAGAAAAGCCAAGGGCAAGAAGACCGCGGAGCAGGGCGCGGGCGACCAGGGCATTATGTTTGGGTACGCTACCAACGAAACTCCGGAGATGATGCCGGCGCCCATAATGTTCGCGCACAGGATTCTCACGGAGCTCGCCAAGCAGCGCAAGAGCGGCAAAGCCCCAAAATGGCTGCGCCCCGACTGCAAGAGCCAAGTGGCTGTCGCCTACGAGGACGGCAAACCGGCTTACATCGAGAATGTGGTTGTCTCCACCCAGCACGCGGCGGGCGTTTCGCACGCTGAAATAGAGAAGTATATAATTGAAAAAGTCGTCAAAAAAGTGCTGCCGAAAAAGCTCATAACAAAGAAGACGCAATTTTTGGTAAATCCCACCGGCAATTTTGTCGTTGGCGGGCCGCAGGGCGACTCGGGCCTCACTGGAAGAAAAATAATAGTGGACTCTTACGGCGGAACCGGCCGCCACGGCGGCGGGGCATTCTCAGGCAAGGACCCCAGCAAGGTTGACCGCTCGGCGGCCTATATGTGCAGGTGGGTCGCAAAGAACATTGTTGCGGCGGGTTTTGCAGACAAGTGCGAAATTCAGGTCGCCTACGCGATAGGCTATCCGCAGCCCCTTAGCATTGCAATAGAAACTTTCGGCACAGCTAAAGTCCCAGAGGAAAAAATTGAGAAGGCTGTAAGGAGCGTTTTCAGCTTCAAGCCAGCAGACATCATAGCGCAGCTCGATCTCCTGCGCCCGATATACAAAAAGACAACAAATTACGGGCACTTCACCAAGGCAGACCTGCCGTGGGAGCAGACCAATAAAGTTGCCGAACTCAAAAAAGCTATATCTTCAAAATAAAATGGCAAAAAAATTAAGCAAAGACTTTAAAGTAGCAGACATATCCCTCGCTCCGTGGGGACGCAAGGAAATCGACATCGCCGAACATGAAATGCCCGGGCTTATGGCAATACGCGAGGAATACGCGCCCAAAAAGCCCCTTAAAGGAGTCCGCATAAGCGGCTCTCTGCATATGACCATACAAACGGCGGTTCTAATCGAAACGCTGAAAGCTCTCGGCGCCGATATCCGCTGGGCAAGTTGCAATATTTTTTCCACCCAAGACCACGCGGCGGCGGCGATTGCCAAGGCTGGAGTGCCGGTATTCGCATGGAAGGGAGAGTCGCTCGAAGACTATTGGGACTGCACATACCGCGCCTTGACATGGCCGGACGGAAAAGGCCCGCAACTGATTGTCGACGACGGTGGCGACGCCACTTTGCTAATCCACAAAGGATACGAGCTTGAAAACGGCGACAAATGGGTTGATGCTCCATCGGACTCGCACGAAGAGGAGGTTATTAAAAAGCTCCTGAAAAAAGTATATGCAGCGGACAAAGACCATTGGCACAAAGTGGTCGCTGACGTCAAGGGAGTGTCCGAGGAAACTACGACGGGCGTCCACCGCCTCTACCAGATGGTCGAAGACGGCAGGCTCTTATTCCCCGCAATAAATGTAAACGACTCCGTCACAAAGAGCAAATTTGACAACATCTATGGTTGCAGGGAGTCTCTCGTTGACGGCATAAAGCGCGCTACCGACGTTATGATAGCAGGGAAGGTTGCGCTCGTGTGCGGATACGGCGATGTCGGCAAGGGCTGCGTCCAGGCGCTCAAGGGCTTGGGTGCAACGATACTTGTTTCCGAAATCGACCCGATATGCGCATTGCAGGCTGCTATGGAAGGCTACAGGGTAGTGACTGTCGAGGACGCCTTGCCGCTCGCCGACATATACGTCACAACCACCGGGAATTGCGACATTATTACAATCGACCACATGAAGAAAATGAAGGATCAGGCGATTCTTTGCAACATTGGGCATTTTGACAGTGAAATCCAAGTTGCGAAATTGCAGGCCTTCCCCGGCATAAAGCGCGTAAATATAAAGCCGCAAGTCGACAAGTACACATTCCCGAAGGGCAATTCGATATTCCTTCTCGCCGAAGGAAGGCTCGTGAATCTCGGCTGTGCAACCGGGCACCCGTCTTTTGTAATGAGCAACTCTTTCTCCAACCAGACGCTCGCGCAGATGGATTTGTGGAAGAACAGGGACAAATACGAAAATAAAGTGTATATTTTGCCCAAGAAACTTGACGAAGAAGTTGCGCGCCTGCACCTCAAAAAAATTGGCGCAAAGCTTACAAAGTTGACCAAAAAACAGGCTGCGTATATCGGTGTGAAAGTCGAAGGCCCGTACAAGCCGGACTTTTACAGATATTAAAGTCTCTAATTTCCCCAAAAAAAGAAAATCCCCCCAAGAAACATGAAAAAAATCGTATCATTCATAGCGGCGGTTGCGGCACTCGGAAGCGTGTCAACCGCGTTCTCCCAGGTAAAGGAAAACAAGGAAGTCACACACATGGGCGCAGGAGTAGTTGCCAATCAAAATACGAGCTACTCCCCGACAGTGACACAGCTCGGCGGAAATGTTGTAGAATACCGCGAATATACTCCGGAGTTCTCACTCTCTCTGCTTGGAGTGTCGGCGGCGGTCGGGTACGAATCCGAGTACGTTTTTAGAGGCGAGAAGCGCTCGGGGCACGCAATTCAGCCGAAAGTGGAATTCTCATATCCGCTTTACGCGTTGGACTTGTATGCGGGTGCGTGGTATTCTTCTCCGATAAAGGGCACGAGCGTCGGCGAAATGTCGGAACTCGATGCGTACGTCGGCGCCGTGTATTACTATAAAGATATGCGCGTTGACGTCGGATACATATACTATTGGTATCCGGACAGCGCAAGCTCTCTCATATCGGGCGATATGGAAGTGTATGGAGGTATCTCTTTTGATACGGCGTCGTATATGTTCGGCGTTAATCTCAGCCCGTCTTTCTATTATTTCTACAACTGGACTCTTGAACAGCATGTTTTTGAAATGTCGATTGGCTATGCGTTCCCGGTTGGCGAATGGATATGGAACTACGGCCGCATAACGTTGCCTGTGCGCGTGTACGGCGGCTATCTTACCGCGGGCAAGAAGGACGACGGAAAACTTGGCGGGCAGGGGTGCAACTATTGGTACTACGGTGTTAGCGCCGACGTTGCCTACGCGGCCACCGAATACTGCACGATTAGCGCGGGCGTGAGATTCTCGCAGCGCGGCGGCGGCGAGGGCCCGCAGAGCGACGGAAGCTACGAGCTCATGGGCCGCGAAAAGAATTTCTGGTTCGGCGGCAAAGTTGACTTTGGCTTCTAATAGATACTCGAAATTTGCGGCGGATGCGCTTTCCGTGCGGGCTCGATTGCCCGTTCTCAGGGGGATTTGAGAGTGTGTTTGCCGTTAAAAACGCGAAGTTCCGCTATTGCGGGCTTCGCGTTTTTTTTATCGGCTTGAAAAAATATGTGCGGGGCGAAATTTTTTAATGGGCGCGCGTGCGCTTGGGAAAAGATTTAATTGTAAAAAAATTTTTTCGTTTTTTTTGAAAACTCCGGCTTGAATGTTGGTGGCAAAGTCGATTTCAGTTTTGAGATTTTTATATAAAAAATATTTGCGCCTAAAGTTTTTTATTAGTGCCAAAAATTGTTCTGAACGGGAAATATTCTCTCATAATTGCAGGATAAATTTTCTATTTGAGTGTGAATGAATTTTTACATTTTTTCGCAATTTAGGCGCGGCCTTCCGCAAGATTTTTTATGGTTGCACTGGCAGAGAAAAAGCGAGCTTACCTATGTTTGAGACGGCTTTTTTTATGCATATTTGGAAAGTGTATTGGCATTGGAAAAATTGAAGATTGGTAATGTTGGCGGCAAAAAATTTTATATATTATGACAAAAATTTTACCGCTTGGTTTGTGTTTGCTATAATCAAAAAACGTGGGCTTTTGAAAAAAATCGGCGCGGGAAGTCTTATTTGTAGAAATTTTATTTTTATGGGCTGAGCAAAAAATATTTATCTGCCGCGGTGGCTCATTCATAACTTTTTTTCTATTGCGCGCGGAGGGCGGGGCGGAAAGTCGGCATATCAAGCCCGTAAAAATTTTTTAATTTTCCAAAAAGAATACTCGGCATTGGTTAGAAAAAAGAAGCGATTTTAGCCTCGCGTGTTTTTTATTTTTTTAGTTTTGAGCGATAAGATATTTTATAGTTTCGCTTGGGGCGCATTTCAATTGCCTTCGCGGATAGGCGCGCGTCAAAATATTTTTAATCCTTAAAAAAAGAATATTTTTTAGATACAATTTACGCGCGGCAATAAATTTTTTTGCGGGAAATTTTCTACTGATAGTTCCATAAGGGATTTTTTTTGCAGGTTATAATTGCAAAAGCCCGGGCATAAGAACGTCCAACGGGAAAGAGCATATCGGCTATCTTCGTATCTTTCGATACCGCCGCGGAGAAATTATAATTGGCAGTTAATACGTTTCCAATGCGCGCTGCGCATTTTGCTCGGCGTCAATTTTTAGAGGAGCGGTATATAAGAATAGAGCCCGTTATCTGGAATATTATATTGGGCAGCCAAATTAGCAGGTCAGGGCGCGTATGCGGATATTTTTCAAGCCATGATATTACGACAATCATCATGTAATACGTCATGGCCAGGGCGAGGGCAATCGCTACATTTGCAAACGTCTCCGAGCGCGAAGCTTTTATGCCGAGCGGCACGGCGAGGACTACCATCGAGAAAATGGAGAACGCCATCGCAAAATTTTTCTGGATTTGAATTTGGACTTCAATCTTGTCGCGAAATGCGAGTTCCGGAGTCGTTTCCTCAATGGGGCGCGGATGCCAAGAGGTGCGTGCGGCCATAAGCTCCGAAAATGTCATTAGTTTTAGGCGCGTGTTGTTTTTGTCCATTCCGCCGATTATCTCGTTTAGGGGAAGCTTTATGACAAGCTCGTCAAAGCGGGCGGTTGGCAGCGGCGTGCGCAGATTTTCCGGGTCGTCGTCGCGCGCTTTTTCGGCGCTCCCGCTTTTGAGGGTTAGGACAATTTCGTCGGTTTCGTCGTTGTAGTCGAGCACTCCCCTGTCGGCGCGAATGGATACGTGTGCGCGTCCCTGAGGATCGAGCTCCCAAATCCTAAACCCAGTAAGCTCTTTATTTTCCTCGCCGTTAGCGTAAATTACGTATCCGGGGAAATCCTTTATAAAAGAGCCCGGCTGTATGAATTGAAGTGGGTTGTTTCGGATGAGATTTTTGAGCGCGCTTTTGTAAGTCCTATCGGCAATTGGCGCGTAGTTAAAATTTATCCCGACTGAAAAGAGAGAGGCGATTATTGCGATGAAAAAAACCGGCGCAGCCATGCTGTATATAGACCTTCCGCACGCCTTTATCGCAACGACTTCGCTCTGGGCTGACATTCTGCCGAATACTAAGAGTATTCCCGTAAGCATGCCCATAGGAAGGGCGTACGGAATAACCCCCGGAATGAGGAGAGCTACTATGTACAGGAAGAACCCCATGCTGAGCCGCCCCGCCGCGAGGTCTCCGACAACTTCCTTCATGACGTTGCCGAGCACGAGCACGAAAACGAAAAGCGCGACCGTAAGAAATGCGGCGCCTGCGACCTGTTTTAGAATGTATTTATTGAGCGTGCCCATCGGATAATAATTACCGCACGATTGCCCGCGGATTGCAATCCAAAAACCCCTTCAAAATAAATCCCGACGCCAAATACGCATTTTTTGCCCGCCCGATAACGCGATAGATATTGCTTGTAATGGGAGCGCGCCTTAATAAAATGACCGAAAATTTTTTTATAAAGACACGCTGTAAAATGAAATCCGAAAAGAACTTCAATACCGATTCAAACAACTGCCCGTTCTACGTCCACGAGAACGGCGAGGGAATGAAAGAAGCCATTCTTTGGCACTTGGAGCGTTCGCTCGGTTGCGCGAGAAAGACGGCGACAATCCATTCATGGTGGGTGGCTACGGCGCTTGCCATAAAAAACCATATAATGGACCGCTTCATCAATACGATGTATGAGCAGCATGAAAACGATGTGCGAAGGGTCCATTATTTCTCGCTCGAATACCTTGTAGGCCGCCTCACGACGGATGTACTTATAAACACGAATTTGATGGAGCCGACTTGCAAGGCTCTCCGCGAACTCGGGCTCGACCCGAATGTGATTTTCGACGCCGAGGTCGATATGGGGCTCGGCAACGGCGGATTGGGAAGGCTCGCGGCATGCTTCCAGGACTCCCTCGCAACGCTCGACTACCCCGCAATCGGCTACGGCATACGGTACGAGTTCGGCCTTTTCACACAGTCTTTTGAAAACGGCAGGCAAGTCGAATCGCCCGACAACTGGCTCAAGTTCGGCTGCCCGTGGGAAATTGTGCGCCCTGAATACACCGTGAAAGTTCGGATGGGCGGGCGCGTTGTAAACCGCATGTCGGATACGGGCGACTGGTTCCCGTCTTGGGAGGGAACAAAGGAGATAGTCGGTGTTCCGTGGGACATACCTGTCGTGGGATTCGGCGCAAAGACCGTAAACTTCCTAAGATTGTGGGAGTCGCGCGCTTCAAACGAATTTGATCTCGGCGCGTTCAACGAGGGCGGATACGCCCAGGCCGTCCATGAAAAGGCTATGGGAGAGACAATTTCAAAGGTCTTGTATCCAAACGACAAAACTGAAAACGGAAAAATCCTAAGGCTTCTCCAACAATACTTCTTTGTGTCGTGCTCATTGCAGGACATTATACGCCGCTATTTTGAAAACCACTCGGATTGGTCGCAATTTGTCGACAAGACTGTCATACAGCTAAACGACACCCACCCGGCAATCGCGATACCGGAGCTCATGCGCATTATGATGGACGAATACCATCTGCCGTGGGACGAGTCTTGGGGCATGTGCAAAAAGATTTTTGCATATACAAACCACACGCTGCTGCCGGAGGCTCTCGAAAAATGGTCGGTTGCCTTCTTTGAAAAGCTTCTGCCGCGGCACTTGCAGATAATTTACGAAATTAATGCGCGCTGGCTGAGAAAAGTCGCAGAAAAATATCCGAACGATGTCGGCAAGCAAGAGTATCTCTCCATTATAGAAGAAGGCTCGCCGAAAATGGTCCGCATGGCGTATCTCGCGGTGGTCGGCAGCTTCAGCGTAAACGGGGTTGCGGCGCTGCATACGGAACTGCTCAAAGACAGCGTCCTGAGCGGCTTCTATGATTTCTCTCCGGAAAAATTCAACAACAAAACGAACGGCGTAACCCCGCGCAGATGGCTAAAAGCGTGCAATCCGGGGCTTTCAGCCCTTATAGACACAAAGGTTAAGGGAGTGTGCTGGCCGAAGGATTTGGACGCAATACGCGTTCTCGAAAAATACGCGGACGACGAAAGTTTCCAGAAGGAGTTCATGCGCGTAAAGCTCGAGAACAAAAAGCATATGGCCGAAATCATAAAGGACAAATGCGGAATAGAGGTCGATCCAAACGCGATGTTCGACGTGCAAATAAAGCGCCTGCACGAATACAAGCGCCAGCACCTGAACCTTCTGCACATACTGACTCTCTACAAAAAACTTCTGCACAACCCCGACTTGGAAATCGCCCCGAGAGTCTTCATATTCGGCGCCAAGGCGGCACCCGGATACGATATCGCCAAAAACATAATTTTCGCGATAAACAAAGTCGGCGAAAAAATAAACAACGATCCCCGCATAAAGGGAAAGTTAAAGGTTGCGTTTATCCCGAATTACAGCGTTTCGCTTGCGATGAACATAATTCCCGCGGCGGACTTGTCCGAGCAAATATCGACGGCCGGCAAAGAGGCGTCGGGAACCGGAAATATGAAGCTCGCCTTAAACGGAGCCGCCACAATAGGAACTCTCGACGGCGCGAATATCGAAATTCTGCATTCTGTCGGCGAGGACAATATGTTCATATTCGGCATGAACGTATCCGAAGTTCAGGATTTGCGCGCGCGCGGATACAATCCGTGGAGCGTCTATTCGCAGAATAAAGACTTGAAGGACGTGCTCGATTGGCTCGTGTCGGATTACTTTATGCCTGAGAATCCGAATGCGTTTATGCTGCTGAGAAAATCCGTGCTCGACTGGGGCGACCCGTTCCTCGTTTGCGCGGACTACCAATCGTACTGCGATGTGCAGAGCAAGGTGGACGAAGCTTTCCGCGACAAAAAGCGCTGGGCGAGGATTGTCATAAACAATACAGCCCGCATGGGATACTTCTCGTCGGACCGCACCATACGGGAATACGCCGACGACATCTGGCATCTCAAACGCTAATTATTGGGTATATTTAAATTTTCAAACTCCGGCTAAGAGAAATCTGTCGGAGTTTTTTATTTTTTTGCCAAGCGGCATCAAAGGGAAAAGTTTTTAGGGTAATGATATTGCTGTGCGAAAAAAATAACCCGATTGAGCGAAATATTCAATAGGCGCCATAATGTAATTTTGCACAGAGTGGCGCGCACAATAAACGCGTCGCGGAGAGTATTGAAAAAAGCCGACTTTTATAACAGAAATCCGAGATTTAAGCGCGGGCAAAAAGGTAGAGTGTTGCCTTTATTGCTTGTCGCAGGCGTACCGTGGCAATCTCTCGCCGCCCGATATGCAGAAGCGGTACTTTAAGCAATTTTTGCCGCTACAATACGGCGAAATTTTATGTCGCCGCGCCACTAAAAACTAAAAGAGGTTCGCCGCAAAAGGCGCTTTTATATTACAATGACGCGGCTGCCGATTGGCGTTTCGGGTTTTGGAGCGGGAGGTTCGGCGGGGCTGCCGAAAGGCATTTGGGCTATCAATTTCCATCTCACGGGGAAGCCGTATTCTTCGCGCACTGCTTCGTCGATTGCGGGGTTGTAGTGTTGCAGATTGGCGCCAAGCCCCGCGGCAGTCAGCGCGCACCACACGGCGAATTGTATCATCGCGTTTGACTGCTGCGCCCAAAGCGGAAAATTTTTTGCGAATTCCGGGAATTTTTCGGCGGTTGCGTTTGTCACTTTTTCATCGTCGAAAAATAGGATTGTACCGTGCGCGGCTGCGAAGGAGTCGATTTTATTTTTGAAAGCGCCGGCATTTTCGGGCAGAGTTTTTGGGCTCAACGTTTCAAAGACAATTTCCCAAAACCTCTTCGCGCTCTCGGAGAACAGTATCGCAACCCTTGAACTTTGCGAGTTGAATGCCGAAGGGGAGTTTCTTACAATTTCCCTGACAATTTCGGTTATTTCCCCTCCGGAAATGGGCGATGAACCTCCAAGCTTATAGTTGCTCCTGCGCGCTGAGACGACTTTCAAAAAATTTTTAACATCCATATTTTTTCCGACAATTTCAAGTTCAAAAAGTTCGGTGTGGGAAACGGAGCCTGTGCGGATTCGCTTTCCGCTTTAATTTATAAAATCGGCATTTACAAAATAATTTTAATTTTCTTGCAGTTTAGGAGATGCCACAATCTATATTTTCGTTTGCATTTTTAATACGCTGCAAGCTCGGAAAAATCTTTAAGATTTTTCCGATAGCCGCAGAGATAGCTCCAAACGCCCGCATTTGTTTGTAATAATTTTACGGAGTTGCGATGGGCCTGTTTTTGGGAGAATTCCACCATGCAACTTCCGCAAAAAATATTTCACCCAAATTAAGCTTAGAATAGTCGTAGTGTGATACGGCTTTTTCTATCGTCTCGGAATACTTTGGGTTCCCGGAAAACGCGCAAATGCTCGCCGCGGAAAGAGGCATTGTCATGAGCTTTCTTTCGTAGTTACGCCTTCCCCATGCCTCGCGGATTTTAGTTTGGTCAAAGGCGAGTTTTTCGGCGCTTTTTTGCGAATCTTGCGGGCGCCACTTAAAATATTTTTTCCAGTTGGAAAGTTTGAATTCCAAATTTTGCGAATTGTCGAAATCGGCGTATTTTTCCAGTGTTGAAAGTGTGTAGGCGGCTCCGTTTTCAAGGCCTTCGCGGAATTTTTTTCTTGCGGCTTTGTCGGTTTCGGCGTCGTAAAGCTCGCGCAGCACGGCGTAATTTTTTACATATATCCACAATAGGTTTCCGTTTATGTTTTTGAGCCAGCCTTCGTCTTGCTCGTGTCCGAGCGCGCAAATTTCAAGGCATGTGATTTTTGAATTTGCCGGGCTTTTAGCGGGTTTTTCATACAGCGCTCTGCGGTATTTTTCCTCCCACTTAGAATCCCCGCTTATTATAGATGCGGCGCGCAGGCAAAAAAGATAGCAGGGAACTTGAAAGAATCTAAAACCCGATAAATCTCCGCGTGTCTGCCCTGCAAATCTGCCGTCGCAGGGGCAATTCCATTTATTCTTTTCAAGTGCGTCGCATACTTGCATGAATTTTTCCCGTATGGCGGCGCGGGCGGATTCGCTTGCTATTGGGCTTTTGTAGTAAACGTACATGCCATAGAGCCACGGAATAGTCTGGTCTTCGGAACCGCATGGATAGTGCGAGCGGCCGTCGGAGGCAAATCCGCGCGCAATGAACCCGCTCACGCCGGAGCATGAGGCGCATTTCATAAGTCCCGAAAAAAGTTTTTCAGCCTTTTTCTTGTCTTCGCCGCTCTTTGAAATTTCCGCCCGCCTGCACATTGCAGCAAGATATAGCCCCGTAAATTTTGCGCCGTTTTCTATCGGCGTCCACCACGAAAGATAATTGGGGTATCCGTCTTTGACGTCTTTGGCGTTCGGCAATTCTCCGACGTAGTCGAGCACGATGCCGTCGTTGCCTACAAATTTTGACCAAAGCTGGCAATGCGCTTTTTCCAACGGTTGTGTAGCGCCCATACAAAATAGTTCCGCCGCAAAACAATTTAGCAATAGTACGGACAAAAGCTTTTTCATATCTCAAAAAAATTAAATCTAATTTTACAGGCATTCAATAGTTTTGTGCAATTTATGGCGCAATAATTTGAGAGTATATCCTCTATAATTTTTGTTGCGATAGCGCGCCTTATAACTTCCGGATAAAAATGCGCTTCATTTTCCAGCCCCAGAGAACATCGAAACTCTGCGGCAATTTTAGAGCGGTACTTTTATTCGCTATTCCCGAAAAATTCTTATGAATGGAATCTGTTAATTTTTATTTTAAAAATGTTGAAATGTTTTGGTTTTGTTGTATTTGTTTTATATTTAATTCGTGAAACTGATAAGCTCTATGAGGAAAATGGGAATTTTATATGCTGTAATTTTTGCTTTCTTGCCGTTTTTGGCAATGGCGGAAAATTCTGACAACCTGAAATCCGGATTTAAAAGTCCCCCAGTGGAATCTTTGCCGCGCACATGGTGGCATTGGATAGACGGAAATATAACCGAGGAGGGCATAACCGCAGACTTGGAGGCAATGCGCAAGGTCGGCATAGGCTCCGCGACAATTCTCGACATCACAAGCGGTTTGCCGAAAGGCCCTGTAAAGACTCTTTCCCCAAGGTGGTACGAACTCGTAAACCATGCGGTGAAAGAGGCCGAGAGGCTTGGAATGGAAATAACTGTCCATAACTGCCCCGGGTGGTCGAGCTCAGGCGGCCCGTGGATAAAACCTGAAAACGCAATGAAGGAAATTGCGTGGACCCAAACAGCCGTAAAGGGCGGTGGCGAGGTTAATATAAAGCTTCCAAAGGCTCAGGGAAAATTGGGATTTTACAAGGACATCGCAGTTGTGGCGTATCCGAGCCTCGCGGGGGAGTCCGACGTATTTAAAAATGCCGGATTTAAAATCATAAAAAATTTCCCAACCGCGAAAGAGTTAAAAGTTCCCGCGTATATGCCGGACTACATAAAAGTGACGCAAGAGGCGGAAGACCTTCTTGGAGCCGATTGGAGAAAAGTTGCGATGCTGCGCCCTGCCAAAGATAACACTCCGGGCGATTCTGTCGTATTTGAATTTGACAAGCCGTATTCGATTGGCGGACTTAAAGTAAGCATAGGCGGCCCGCCATACAACGCATTCGCTGTATTTGACATTTGGGTTTCGGACGACGGAAAAAATTTTAGAAAACATTTTACGACTGCCCCTATGCGCTACCCCGTAGCGGAGAGCGGATTTTCCGCGGCGACGGCAAAGTTTGTAAAAGTTGAGCTGGTCGGAAGCAACGGCGGGAAACCTGTATCGCTTTACAATATGTCGTTTTACCCGTATGTAAAAATTCCGGATATAGATTTAAAGATTTTCTCAAAGTGGGGGACAATTCCGCGCCGCGAGTCGCCCGAAGGAATCAAGCCCATCGCAAAAAACTCGATTGTTGACCTCTCAAAATATATGGATTCCGAAGGGAATCTGAAATGGAGCGCGCCCGCAGGCGACTGGACTGTGCTTCGCTTTGGAATGGTGTGCAACGGGCGCGGAAACCATCCCGCCACCCCTGAGGGCTCTGGTTTGGAATGCGATAAAATGTCCAAGAGGGGGGTTGACGCAGCATGGTCTGGAATGATGTCGAAAATAGTTTCCGACGCGGGCGAATCGGCCGGAAAAGTTTTGAGCGCAACACTCATAGACAGCTACGAGGTCGGCCCCCAAAACTGGACCGACGACTTCCCCGCCGAATTTAAAGAGTTGCGCGGATACGACATCGTTAAGAATTTGCCTATACTGACCGGCAGATACGTTGAGAGCGCCGACTATTCCGAGCGTTTTCTTCAAGATTTTCGCAGGACAATCGCCGACTTGTTCGCAAAGTATTACGGAAAGTATTTTTCCGAACTCGTGGCAAAAAGCGGCCTAAAATTCATATCCGAGCCCTACGGCGGACCCTTCGACGAGCTTTTGCAGGGCAGGTACGCCGACATTCCAATGGGCGAGTTTTGGAGCGGCTGGAACAATACGGGCAATGCGCGCTTGGCATCGAATATAGCCCAAATAAACGGCCGCAAGTTCGTGCAGACAGAAACGTTCACTTCGGGGCCCGGAGAATGTTGGAAAAGCACCCCCGCAAACCACAAGACACAGGGCGACAACGCCTTTTCGGAAGGGGTAAACAGGTTTGTTTTCCACAGCTACGCACACCAGGCGTACGAAAGAAACGGCGCGGGAATCACAATGGGTATATGGGGGTTCCATTTCAACAGAAAGAATACCCTTTGGGATTTTTACGACGGCTGGCTATCATACATTGGCAAGTCGCAATTTATGCTTCAGCAGGGAAAGTTTTCCGCCTCCGCCTTGTACATAGCCCCCGAGGAAGTCCCGTGCATTACCCCCCTTACCCAGATATACGCCGCGAAGGATTTCTATTGCGGGGTAGATTTATTTGCGCCGAATCTACCGTTCGGCTACGCCGGCAATGTTTGCGAGCCCTACGCGGCCTTTGATTCAATCTCTGTCTCCGACGGGAAAATACGCTTAAAAAGCGGAATGAAGTACGACATTTTAATCGCCAACAATACGGAGACAATTTCCGACAGGCTTCTCGGCAAAATTCGCTCCTTCGCGAATGACGGCGCGATTGTTTTGCTCGGCAACCCTCCGAAAAAATCCTTCGGACTTTCTGGGTATCCCAAAAATCAAAAGCGTTTCGATAGTCTCGTATCCGAACTGTGGGGCGGGCTTGACGGCACTTCCAAGACCTCGAAAAAGCTCGGGAAGGGCAGGGTATTTTTCGGAGTTTCCCCCGAGAGCGTCCTTAGGGAAATCGGCGTAAAGCCCGACTTCTCCGCGACGCGCGTCGACGGAAAAAAACTCGAAGATATAAAATACATATTGAGAAAGACTGAGTCCGCAGACATCTATTTCATCGCAAACCAGGCGGAAAGCGGCTTGGCAGCCTTCATAAACGCCGAATTTGCGTCCGCATGCCCGTCTCCAGAAATATGGGACGCCGAGACCGGAAAAATTGTCCCTGCCTCGGTTTGGGATTCCTCCGGAGGGCGCACTGTCGCACAGCTTGCGCTTTTGCCGAGGCAGTCGCTATTTGTAGTTTTCGATAAAAATGCCGAGGCTTACCCGCACCTTAAAAAGGCTAAATGGGAGCCCGCGAAGAAGCTATCCGAGCGGCTTGTAGTCGAAAAGGCTCTATGGAGAAGCACGGACGGCTCGAAAGGCGCGGACGTGACGGAGCTTGTGCGGTCAAAGATAAAAGACTCCTCGCTGAAACTGTCTGCAACAAGCGGAGAGCTTGGCGGAGACGCCGCCCCGAATATGCCAAAAGTTCTCGAAGTCTTTTATTCAATCGACGGAAAGAAAGAGAGCTTGGCTGTCAGCGAATGGAAGTCCGCAGAGATAAAATGCCCGCCGCTTTCTGAAAGCGGATTGCCCGACAGGGAATTTGCCGTAGAGCGCAGGGGCGGAAAAATGTTTTTACGCGCCTGGGCGGAAGGTTCTTTTGAGGCTTTGTCGGCGGACGGGAAGGAGATAAAAATAAATCCGGGCAAAATACCCGAAAAAATAGACTTGTCGCGCGGGTGGACTGTGGAGCTCAAAAATTCAGGCGTGAAAAAATTCCGCAAAAATAAGCTCGAATCGCTCTCAAAAAGCGGCAATCCGGATGTAAAATATTTTTCCGGCACTGCGAGGTATTCAAAAAAATTCAACTTGCCCGAGGGATTTTTGTCGGATGTTGTCGCCTTTGACTTGGATCTCGGGAAAGTGCGCGACATCGCCCGTGTGCGGCTTAACGGCAAGGATATTGGGAACCTATGGTATCCTCCTTATAGCAGGGAAGTGACAGAGCCCCTGAAAGAAGGCGAGAATATACTTGAAGTCGAGGTGGCCAACACATGGTTCAACCGCCTTGTCGGCGACGAAACGCTTCCGGAAGACGCCGAATGGAAACCGCGAAATTCGAACGGACAGCTTCTAAAATCTTTCCCCGACTGGTATATGAAAGGCGAAAAGAGCCCGTCCGGCAGAAAGGCTTTCACGACTTTCAGGAATTGGCGCAAGGATTCCCCGCTTATAGAATCCGGCTTGATTGGGCCTGTTATTTTGCGCCCTTCAAAACTATCCGCGTTAGAGCTGTAATTTCTTTATTTATGCGCGCATTTTTAACGCTGCGGCATGCGAAAGCCGCGGCCTAACTTTGCGCGCTTTCCGCATTTTTTTTGAAAGATTTATTGCAGGCATAAATGGAAAATTTTGCGGATAAAAAAGAATATTAAAATGAGTAATTATGTATAGCGGCTTCTGGCAAGTTTAAAAACATCTGCTGTCGTGAAGCGATGGCAAATGCAATTTTCTTTGCGCGGGGCAGGGGAAAAAATCTGTTAATTTGCGCGCTTTGCATTTTTGCTTTTTTGCAAGGGTTGCGCAGGATTCATTATAAAGTATATAAACTGTTCTTGAGCTCGTGTGCGTATTGCAGAGTTGCCGCACTAATTGAGCGATGCAAAAAATTTTTCACTTTGAACGGACGGTTGCGTCCGTGTGCATTTGCCGCGCAAAGGGGGGGGATAAAAAATTTTTTCACTCTAAAAAAAATGCGGGCGGCTATACGGGCGCTGATTGTAATTCTCAATGCTCCCGCCGCAAATTGTCATATCCCATGCGCAATGTCCGCAATGCTTTCTTCCGCCTATTAACGCTCGAAAATATGCAAAGAAGTTTGCGCCAAAAAAAACAAAAAACCCGAATCTGTTTTAGATTCGGGCTTTCCGCTTTAAAATTATCCTTGCAAGGAAAAATTAGTACGCGCCGAAGTGGAATACTGTCGTGGTGTCGTACGTTTCGCCGGGGCGCAGAATTGTCGAGGGGAAGTCCTCGTTGTTTGGCGAGTCGGGGAAGTGCTGGGTTTCGAAGCACATTCCGTAGCGGAAGCGGTATTCCTTTCCGCCTTTGCCCTTTACCCCCTTCAAAAAGTTACCTGCGTAAAACTGCATTCCGGGCTCGGTTGTGGAAACGGTCATTTCCCTTCCGGATACGGGCTCGTAAACGCGCGCGGCAAGCGTCATCGCCTTCGGGTTTTTGGGATCTTTATTCAACACCCAGTTGTGGTCGTAGCCGTTTGCCCCCTTCAACTGCGGGTCGTCAAACTCTATGCGCGAGCCCACTTGGCGGGGATTGCGAAAATCAAACGGCGTTCCCTGCACGTCTTTAAGACCGCCCGTAGGAATGAGGAATTTCTTTGATACGGGCGTAAATTTGTCGGCATTTATAGTAAGCTCGTGGTTGGCGACGCTTCCCTTTCCCTCTCCGGCGAGATTAAAGTAGGAGTGGTTTGTAAGGTTGCAGATTGTGGGCTTGTCGGTGGTAGCCTTGTAGTTTATTGTTAGGTTGTTTGAATTGTCGAGCGTGTAGGTGACTGCAACTTTCAGCGTTCCGGGGTATCCCTGCTCGCCGTCCGGGGAGACGAGGTTTAGCTTTAATGTTGCGCACTTTGAGTTCGCAGAGCCTTCGGCGTCCCAAACCCTGCTGTCGAAGCCGATTTTGCCACCGTGTATATGGTTTACCCCGCCGTCGTTTTTTGGCAGATTATAGGTTTTGCCGTCTATTGAAAATTCGCCTTCCGATATGCGGTTGCCGTACCTGCCTATGAGCGCGCCGAAATACGAGTGGTCGGGGCTGTCGTAGCGGCTCAGCGAATCAAAGCCGAGAACCACGTCGCCGAATTGCCCGTTGCGGTCCGGCGCGAGTATTTGCACTATGCGTCCGCCAAAATTCGTTATTTTTACGGTGAGCCCCTTGTCGTTTTTCATCGTAAACAGCTTGACCGGAGTTCCGTCTTTTGTCTTGCCCCAGTCGGTCTCGGTTATGCTTTGCGAGAATGCCGCGGAGGCAAGCGCCGCGAGCGAGAATAAGGTGTATATTGTCTTTTTCATATTTGTGATTTTATAAATTCCGCTGTTTGTGAGAAAGCCTTTCCGCGGTGGCTTATGGAGTTTTTCTCGCGCTCGGTGAGTTCGGCTGTGGTTTTCCCGCGTTCCGGGAGAAGAAAGAGCGGATCGTATCCGAACCCGCGCTCGCCGTGCTCCGAGTTGTCTATGACACCTTCAATCTTCCCTGTAAAGACTTTTTCAACTCCGTTAGGGCATTCGAGGGCTATCGCGCAGACGAACCTCGCGGTGCGGTCGGGCATGGGCACGCCTTCGAGGTTTTTTAGAAGTTTTTGGTTGTTGGCGGCGTCCGCCCCTTCGCCTTTCACGCCCGCGTACCTCGCCGACATTACGCCGGGTTCTCCGCCGAGAAAGTCAACGCACAATCCGCTGTCGTCCGCCATTACAAAGCAGCCTTTGGGCGCTATTTTTGCCGCGGCGCGCGCCTTTATAAGCGCGTTTTCGGAAAATGTTTTGCCGTCCTCCTCGGGAGGCTCAAATCCGCTTAATTCGCCCGCGCCGAACACGTCGCAGTCGAGCTTGGCGTTTGCAAACATCTCGCGAAGTTCGGATATCTTGTGCGCGTTGGAAGTTGCTATGCAAATTTTTATACGGCTCATTTTTCCTCCGCGCTGTAATCCGGCCTGTCGGCGAGAAGTTTTACTTTAAGGGCCGGCACTTCCACAAATTCGGCTCCTTCTGCAGTGTCGAGCGCGGCTTCGAGCGCGCCCATTTTTGCGTCAAAGTTGTCTATCGTGGATACGAATACCGCTTCGGGAGTCGCGGCGCGCACGGCCGCCCCCCACTCGGGCTCGCCCTGGTGGCTCAATATTATGTGCTCCAATCTCAAAAGTATGTCAGCAGGCAGCGCGTTTTTAATCCCCGCCCGCCTGACTATCCTGTACCCGAGAACAACATGCCCCTGCAATATCCCCTCGCGCGTGCGGTCGGTCACAAGCCCCTGCGAATATTCCACAGTTTTTCCGATATCGTGCAGGATGCAGCCTGCTATCGCCAAATCGGCATCGACAAACGGATATAGGGGCAGGAGCTTGTCGGCCATTCGCGCCATTTTCAGGGAATGCTCAAGCAATCCGTACATGAATGCGTGGTGCATTTTTACGGCGGCTGTCGAGGTGAAGAAAGTTTCGCGCTCGTTTAGGGCGTAGATTACCGTGCCGCGCAGGGCTTCGTTTGATATTTTGCCGGCGTAGTCGAGCAGCTCGGCTTTCATCGCGGCGGGGTCGTATTTCGACACGGCAACCAAAAAAGGCATTTCCGCCGCAGTCTCCTCGTCCGAGAGCTTGCGCGCGGACTCTATTTTGGGGCTCGGCCTCCCGTTAAAGAAATCGACGCTTGCGCATATCTCGAATGCGGTGCCTACGGGGGCGTCCTGCAATACGGCGTAAGTCGGCGCCCCGTCGAAGCACATCGCGGTCATCGAGCCGGAGTTGTCCACAAACTCCAGCACGAGAAATTCCGTATTGTTCTTCGCAGTTTTTACGGTTTTCGAGCGCAGCAGGACAGTGGCTGTAAATGTTTTGCGCCTGTCCTGTTCGCCGAAATTTTTAAGCTCTGAAAGCCTTATTTTCACTTTACTTCTCCATCTCTATAACGAGGCTCGACCATTCCCCCATAAGCGCGGATTCTATTGATTTTGCCCTCTTGCACCTGCCCGCAAAACATTCTTTGACTTCGTCGTTTTCAGCGGCGAGAATCCCGCTGAGTATGAGCTTTCCGCCGGGGTTTACGGCCTCTATCAGGTTGTCGGCGTATATGCACAAAACGTCGGAAATTATGTTTGCAAGCAGAATGTCCGCCTTCCTCCCCGCGAGCGCCATTTCTATCCCCGAGTGGACGAACTCTATCGCGCCCTTTGGTATTGCGTTAAACTCGGCGTTTTCAATGCTTACTTTCACGGCTTCGGGGTCGCGGTCGAAGCCGAAAACTTTTCTTGCGCCCAAAAGGTACGCGCTAATGGCCAAAATTCCGGAGCCGCAGCCTGCGTCTATGACGGACTTATCTTCGGGGTTGTCCGCGAGGGCGTCTATCAATGCCATTGCGCAGAGCCTTGTTGTCGGGTGGTCGCCCGTTCCGAAGGCCATTCCGGCGTCGAAGTAGAGCGCCTTGTCGGATTCGGGCACGCGGTATTCGCCCTTCATCCAGACGGGCACCCAGTGCAGCCCGCGGCAATCCCACGGTTTCAGGTATTTTTTGTATTCGTTTTGCCAGTCGGCGTCGTTTACGGTTTCGGTGTCGTAGCTTTCGGGAAGCGCAGGGAAGGCTTTGCGGAGCTCGCCGTATTCGGCGGCGGCGTCGTCGGGCGTCTCAAAAAAACCGAAGAGAACCGTCGGAGATTTGTCGTCGATTTTTTCTATTCCCCAGTTTGAGCGCACGAGCTCGCAAAAATGGTCTTCAAGCGGATCGGACAACGCCTCTTTTATTGCTGTTTTGATTTTTATCATGCTGCTTTTTGCTTCCGTAAATCAGACTGTTGCGAGAATCGCCGCCATGCACCCCATGGCGGAGGCGGTGATTGCCTGGCGGAAAGTCCTGTCGGAGCAGTCTCCGGCTACAAATACGTTCTCGATGTTCGTTTTTACTTGTGTGCCGGGCATCGGGGTTATGTATCCGTCGGCGTCCATATCCAGTATCCCCTTAAAAATTCCGGTGTTAGGCGTGTGCCCTATCGCGACAAAAACACCCTTGCAGGGTATTTCTGTTTTCGCGCCCGTCTTTACGTTGCGGACGAGCACGCCGCGGCAAATTCCGTTTTCGTCCGGGATTACCTCCTCGACGACGCTGTCCCAAACGGGCTCTATTTTAGGGTTGGCGAGCGCGCGGTCTGCCATAATCTTTGATGCGCGGAATTCGTTGCGGCGGTGGATTATCTTCACCGACGAGCAAAATCTTGTCAGGAAAACCGCCTCCTCGCAGGCAGAGTCTCCGCCGCCCACTACTACGACGTCTTTGCCGCGGTAGAATGCGCCGTCGCATGTCGCGCACGCCGACACTCCCTTGCCGCCGTACATCTCGGCTTCTCCCTTTGCGCCGGTCATGCGGGGCGACGAGCCCGTTGCGACTATGATTTTCTTTGCCTCGAACGATTTACCGCCCTCGCAAAACACTTTTTTTGTTTCGGAGCCGAAGTCCACTTTTTCGACGACGGCGTTTTCTATTTTCGCCCCGAATTTCTGGGCTTGTTCGCGCATTTTCCAAAGGAGGTCGAAGCCGTTCACGCCCTCGGGGAATCCGGGGAAGTTTTCGACGTCGCTTGTCGTTGTTAGTAGCCCTCCCGGCTGGGAGCCTTCAATCACCAGCGGCGACATTCCCGCCCTTGCGGTGTAGATTGCGGCGCCCATTCCCGCGCAGCCGCTTCCGATAATTATTACTTCTTCCATAGTTTTACAATAATGCAGTTTTATCTAAAAGTAGGCAAGATTCTTTTGAAGGGTTTTGTCTGCATTTTGTTCCGCTCCGAAATAAAATACCGCGCGTCGCATTTTTTGCAGGCTGTTTTCCTTATTTTGCGCAACTTTAAAATATTCGGTTTTGAAGTCGGGCACTTTTACCGCGCCTATATTTTACGCGAGAGTGTAAGCAAGGCGTGCAGGCGGCAGTTGTATTTTGAAGCCGCGCGGTTATAGCCTATTTTATGTAGGCGCGCGGGCGCTTGCGCACTTTATAGAAGATTCCCCATTTTATTTTTTGCTCTAACTTTTCGGCGGATTTTATTGGCGGCAATGGAGAATTAGAGACTTGCAAAAAAGCGCGCTTTCGGGTTTCATGTGGGGCGATGGAAAATAAAAAGGCTATTGTCGTGGGCGGCGGCGTGAGCGGATTGTCCGCCGCTTGGGAGCTTAAAAATAAGGGATTTGAAGTCACCGTCATCGAAAGGCGCGACGCCGCGGGAGGGGTAATACACACGTTTGAATCGGGAGGGTTCCGCGCCGAAAGCGGTACAAATTCCGTAATGGTGACAAGCCCGAGGCTTCTTAAATTTTTTGAGGACGCAGGTCTTGGCGAAAAAGTCGAGCGCTCAAAGCCCGCCGCGAAAAAGCGGTTTTTTGTCCGCGGAGGAAAGCCGCGCGCGGTGCCTATGGGGCCATTGTCGCTCCTGTTTACGCGCCTTTTCTCATTTTTGGGAAAATTGCGGCTTTTCATGGAGCCGTTTGTGGGGCGCTCCAACCCCGACAGCGAACCGAGCGTGGAAGAGTTCTCGGAGCGCAGGCTCGGCAAGGACGTTTCCGACTACGCGATAAACCCTTTTATGGCGGGCGTCTATGGCGGTGATCCCAAGCGGCTTTCCATAAAATACGCCTTTCCCGCGTTTTGGAATTTTGAGCAAAAGTACGGCTCGATTATCCGCGGAGCTATAAAATCCATGAAGGAAAAAAAGGCCGCCGGGAACATTTTTAAGCCCGTGATGATCTCTTTTGAAGGCGGCATGGGAACTCTCATCAAAAAATTGTCGGAGGATATTGGCGACGGATTGAAAACGTCCGCGCGCCTCATATCTATTGACTCCACGGCCGACGGCAGATGGGAGGTGTCTTGGGGCACGAATACCGAGGATTGCTGCGATACTTACGACGCGCTCGTCATTGCAGTTCCCGCGCCGGATTTAAAATCTCTGCCTGTGGGGGGCGCGCTCGCTGCCGCGCTGGAGCCTCTCTCTAAAATTGTGTACGCGCCCGTTGCAACCTATTCTATGGGCTTTAAGCGGCAAGATGTATCGCACAAGCTCGACGGCTTTGGCGCGCTTATACCGCAGCGCGAGGATTTCTCTATTCTCGGCTCGCTTTTTGTATCGAGCATATTTTGCGGGCGCGCGCCGGAGGGGTTTGTCACGCTCACAAACTATGTCGGGGGCATGCGCCATCCGGAACTTGCGGCGCTTCCGCAGGAGGAAATGAGAAAAGTCGTATTGCGCGACGTCCGAAAACTCTTGGGAGTGAAATCGGAGCCCGCCTTTGAAAAAATGTTCTATTGGGAACATGCAATCCCTCAGTACAATATCGGATATGGGGATATAATCGAATCCGCTTCAGAGGCTGAAAAACACTTCAATTCGCTCGCCCTCATAGGCTCATACCGCGGCGGAGTCGGGGTAGGCGCCTGCATAGAAAACGCCCTAAAAGCGGCGGATTCCGTTGCCGAAAAATGCAAGTGAAAAAGGCATTCATACTCGTAAACACCGGAAGCCCGTCGGAACTGTCGGTCGGGGCGGCAAAATCTTTCTTGCGCCAATTTTTGTCGGATCCGGAAGTTATTTCGGCGCCGTTTTTCATACGCTATCCGCTCGCGTACCGCATTGCCTCTAAAAGGGCGGAAGCGTATCTCGAAAACCTAAAAAAAATATCGATAAACGGCGTTCCGAGGCTTCGGGCGACATGCTCGGCTCTCGCGCGGAAAATATCCTCGATTACGGCTGTTGACACCTTCGCGGCATACCGCTACGGAGGGGATTCGATTGCCGACACAGTGCGGGCGGCGCGCTCTCTGGGCGCGCGGGAATTCAGGTTTGTGCCGATGTTCCCGCAGTCGGCCTCTTCAACGACTCTTAGCGTTAAGAAGGAGGTATTCACCCACCGCCGTGAGGGCGAGCGTTTTCTATTTAAGGAAAACTACTTTGAAGACGCCGCATACGTTTCGGCTCTCGCAAATTCATTTAAAAAATACGGCGACAGAAGCCTGCCTGTTTTGGCGTCTTTCCACTCAATACCCGTCTCCCAAAATTCGCGGACAGATTATTCCGGACAGTGCTCAAAGACTGTCGAGAAGTTTGCGGCCGCGGCGGAGATATCCGATGTGTCGCTCGCATGGCAGTCGCAAATGGGCGGGATTGTAAAGTGGCTCTTGCCCTCCGCCACTGAGACGGCCGAAAAAATGGCAAAAGACGGCTCGTACGGAATAAATGTAATATGCCCGGGCTTCGCATGCGACTGCACTGAAACGCTCATTGAAATCGACGGCGATTTGCGGAAAGTTTTTCTTGGCGCTGGCGGAAAAATATTCAATTATATCCCGTGCCTTAACGATTCGGCCGACCACGCTGTAATGTTTTCTGAAATTTTCGAGAGGATGAAATGATTTTTGCTGCGTTGATATTTCTTGCAGGTGCGCTCTACGGAGTTTCGGCGTACTTCGGGGCGGGCGGAGCCGTGGGGAAGTCCCTAAAAACGGCGCTGGCGGGATTCGCTGCGCATACGGCGGCCCTCGTATGGTTTGTGGCGCACTACGGAAAATTCCCGACCAGCACGCCTTACGGGCTGCTCGAAATAATAGTCTGGACTTTTGTCCTGATACAGACGGGAGCGGCTCTCTTCGGCCTGAAATTTACGGGGGTGTTCTCGATGCTTCCGGCTTGCGTACTGGCGCTATTGCCGCTCGGGTGCCCCGCGTTTGTGAAGTCGGTCGGCGGAGGAGGGGAGGCGACGGCGGCGGTCGGTATGCACGCGATTCTTGCGCTCGTTTCGTACGCATTCGTGGCGGCTGCGGCGTGCTTCGGAATTTTGTATATTTTGCAAAGGCGCTCGCTGAGGGACAAGTCGCGCGGAATTTTTTCGCGGCTGTTGCCGTCGCTCGAAACGCTCGACAGGCTCGGGGCGATGTCTGTCGGGGGCTCGGTGTTTTCTATGCTAATATCTGCGGCGCTCGGATTCTATGCGCTTTCCGGCGTTCCCGCGGCGGAGGGCGTATCGGCGGCGGCCCTCTGGAAGTTCGCGGCGGCGGCGGTTCTTTTCTGCGCCCAGCTTGCGGCGTTCCTGCTTTGCGCGTTCGGAAAGGCAAATGGAATAAGGCTTGCGCGGATAGAAATACTTTTGGCGGCGATTGCGCTCGCCGCGATGGTTCCCGTTGAAATATTTAATATATCCAAATGAAAAGCGACATACGAAAAGACCTGCTCGACTTCATGAAGAGCAAAAGCTACACCCCGCTTACCCTCCCGCAAATAGCGACCGCCCTCGGCCTTTCCCGAAAGGCTTGCGCGCCCCTTCGGAAGGCGATGGACTCCCTTATCGCCGACGGCACCGCGGCGAAAGTAAAGGGCGACCGCTACGGGCTTTCGGGCGATTTGAATCTCCTTGCGGGGACAATAGCGTTTAGACAGCGCGGCGGGGCATTTTTAGACGTTTCGGGCTCCGACGAAAGAATAGAAATCCGCCCTGAGGACACTGGCGTTGCCCTAAATTCCGACAAAGTTCTCGCGCGGTTGCTCCCCGACTCTTTCAAGCCGCGCAGGGGCAGAAACGGAAGGCGCGATTGGAATGCCGCTAACTACGGCGAAAAAGTTAGATATGCAAAAGTAATTAGAATTCTCGAGCGGGCGAACTCCAAGGTCGTTGGGACGCTTAGGAGATCGTATTCGTTCTGGCATGTCGTGCCGGACGATCCAAAGTTTTTCTACGACGTAATTGTCTCCGACCCGGCGAAATCGGGAGTCGTTCCGCCGCCGAAGGAGAACGACAAAGTGGTTGTCCGCCTGAACGAGTGGGTTCAAAAGCATATGAATCCCACTGGCGAGATAGTGGAGAATCTCGGAGAGAGCCACACCCCGATGGCGGAGTACCGCTCGATACTTGTGAAATACGACCTCTCGGAAACTTTCCCGGACGAGGTCGAAAAATGCGCGGATTCTGTCCCGTGCGAAGTTTCCGCCCGCGACATATCCGGGAGGTTCGACGCGCGCTCAATCCCCACAATAACCATTGACCCGGAAGACGCAAAAGACTTCGACGACGCAATATCCCTGCGCCCTGCCGAGGGCGGGAATTACGAAGTCGGGGTTCACATTGCGGACGTCTCAAAATACGTAAAGCCCTCTTCGCCGCTCGACCGCGAGGCCGCAAAACGCGGAAATTCCACATACCTTGTTGGGACGGTTATCCCCATGCTTCCGTTCAAGCTCTCAAACGGCATATGCAGCCTTGTAGAGGACGAAGACAGGCTCGTAAAAAGCGTATTTCTGACAGTTAGCCCGAACGGAAATATTTTGGATACGCATTTTGCAAATTCGGTGATACGCAGCTCAAAGAGGCTGTCATACGAGCAGGCGCACGCGCTGATAACGCTCGACAATCTCGGCGAGGCGGCGGCTGTAAGGCCACCAGAGAATTACGAGACGGCGTTTTCCGGAAAGGATTTGACTGAGCTTTCTTCCGAGAGCCTTGCGGCGCTTCAAAAAATGGTGCGCACCTTGTGGGGTATAGCCTCGGGCATGCGCCAGCGCAGAATGAAGGAGGGAAGCCTCGACCTGAATATGCCGGAGTTTAAAATATTTTGCGATAAAGACGGCTACGCCGACAGAATTGAAAAAATAGAATACAACGAGAGCCACCAGCTTGTGGAGGAGTTTATGCTTGCGGCAAACAGGGAAGTGTCGAAGGCGCTGTTTGGGGCTAAAATTCCGTACATATCGCGCGTCCACGACGAGCCCGATCCGGACAAACTCACCGAACTCCGCGACGAGCTCGAACCCTTCGGCATCGAGTGCGGCGACCTCACAAGCCGCCGTGAAATCATAAAATTGCTCGAACAGATAAACGCCCATCCGCAGGCGTACATTCTAAAAACAATGTTTTTGCGCAGCCTCAAAAGGGCGGAGTACAGGGCGAGCCCCGACGGGCACTACGGGCTGTACATGCGCTTTTACGCCCATTTTACGTCTCCGATACGCCGCTATGCCGACCTCACAGTGCACAGGTGTTTCGACCGCATGCTATGGGAGCGCAAAATCCAAACGGCGCCGAAATACGCGCCGGCGGCTCTAACAAAGACGGAGCTTGACGCCGTGGCGGAGGCCATAACGCGCACGGAATGCAATAGCACGGAGGCCGAGAGGGAGTCGCACAAAATAAAATTGATGGAGTATTTTGAGCGCAGAATAGGCAAGGGCAACGCGTTTGAGGCGATAGTGACATCGCTTTCAAACCACGGATTTTTTGTGGATTTGACGCAGTCGCAAGCGTACGGGTTTGTACATTTGCGTACATTGCACGACGACATATACCATCTTTCCGACGACGGCACGGAGCTTAGGGGCAGGCGGACGGGCACCACTTTCCGCGCAGGCGACAAAGTGTATGTTGACGTGGAGAGCGTCGATAGGTTTAAGCGCCAAATAGACTTCCGGCTTGCCGATTGCGCGCAGCCTTTGAACGAGCGCGGAGAAAGCGGCTTTGCGGGCGCGAAAATCGCCGACGCCCGAAAGGCTAAGAAGAGTAAAAGCTATAAAGAGTTTAGCGGCCGCGGCGGAAAGGGAGGCCGCAGGGGCGGCGGCAAAGGCGGCAAAAAAAGGCGTTAACTGGCGTTGCTTTTCTCCGATAGGCAAGCTTGTTGCGGTTTGCTCTAAGCGTTTTTTTTAATGCTTGACTAATCGTTAAATTGTGAAAATTTTTATAAAAACGCCCTCAACTTGCGCACATCGCATAGTGCCTTGATTGCGAGTCTTTATGTAATTCCAATAAAGGAAACGACATTTATGAAAGAAGAAAAAATAAATAGAAGAAGCTTTATAAAGAGAACGGCCTTCGCGACTGCGGCGGCGGCTCCCTTTTTTATTGCCAGAGACTTGTTGGCGAACGGCTCGCCAAACGAAAAGGTGAACGTAGCCGTAATAGGCATAGGCAAGCAGGTTCCCGCGCATTTAAGCTATGCGGGAATGGACGTTTGCAGGTTGATGGCCGTTTGCGACGTCGATACGGAGCGCACGGCGTGGGCCAAGCAGAAATTGGAGAACGACTACAAGAACAGCGGGCAGTCCGTGGAGGTAAAGACCTTCCGCGACTTCCGCGAATTGCTCGCCGACCCGTCGATAGACGCAGTTTCGATTGCAACTCCCGACCACTGGCACGCGATAATGAGCATACTCGCCGCGCGCGCCGGCAAGCACGTGTATTGCGAAAAGCCCTTGACGTTCTCGATACAGGAGGGCGAACAGGTTTTGAAGGCCGTCAAGGCCGCCGGAGTCGTATTCCAGACAGGCTCGCAGCAGCGCAGCGAGACTTCGTTTAGGAATGCCGTGCAGCTCGCGCGCACGGGAATGCTCGGCGAGATAAAAGCCGTATTTTGCGCAGTGCCTTGGAGGTTCCCGGTATTTTACAACTGGCCGGCGGAAGAGCTACCGGCGACAATGGATTGGGAAATGTGGGTAGGTCCCGCCCCGATGAGGCCCTATTCGCGGCATCTGCTGCACCCGCTCCTTCCCGCTAACGCCCGCGGCGGGCGCTTCGGATACGAATGGGGCGCATGGAGATGGCACTACGACTACGGCAACGGCATGCAGGGCGACTGGGGCGCGCACCACTTCGACATCGCCCAGTGGGGACTGAATATGGACGGCAAAGGCCCGAAGTATGTGCGCCCGTACACCGCCCAAAACCCCTCTAACATACACGACAAGCGCAGCCTGTACTACGAATACGAAAACGGAACAAAGGTGTTCTACGGACATCCGACCGAACATTTGAAAAAACTCGGCGCAAACAACCTCAGCCCGATGGTAACCTTCATCGGCACTGAAGGAACGGCGTGCGCAAGCCGCGGCGGATTCTTCTGGGCGAGCTCGCCGTCGCTTATGAACGTAAAGCTTCCGGAAGGTCAGGAGTCGGCCTATATGAACGGCTTCGGAAACCACAACCGCAACTTCATAGAAAGCATTCTTACCGGAAGGCCGACAATATGCCCAGTAGAGGCGGGCGTATCGTCTTCCAACATGTGCATAATGGGCACTATCGCCCATAGGCTCGGCCGCATGCTCGAATGGGATTGGAAGAACTCGACTTTCGTTAACGATCCAGAGGCCGTTTCGCTAATGTGGCGCGAAAACCGCGGTGAATGGGCTAAGGTATTCTAATTTCTACCGGAGGACTTTTGATGAAAAAACTTACGACACTCTTCCTCGCGGCGGCTGCCGCGTTCGCCGTGCTGCCCGCGTTTGGCCAGGTGAAAATGAAATATCAGCCCGATCCGGTTTTCGGTCAGGACAGAATTAAGAAGCTCCACGACGCCTCGCCTGCAAAGGCGGCGGTCGCCCCCGCAAAGCCGCGCAAAATGCTCATATTTTCGCGCACTTCCGGGTTCAGGCACTACGGCGGAATTGTCGCCGCAAAGGAAGTCCTAAAACATATGGGCGAAAAGCTCGGCGTTTGGGAAACCGTAATCAGCGATGACGTAAACGAATTTACGCCCGAAAATCTTAAAAAATACGACGTAGTAATCCTCAACAACCCGACCGCCGCATGCTTCGGGCCCACGAATGTGGAATTGGACCAAATGTCCAAAGAGGATGCTAAAAAAGCGGTTCAAAATTCGCTGCAATACTGCAAGAACCTTATAGAATACGTCAAGAACGGCGGCGGTGTCGTCGGATTGCACTCGGCTCCCGACTGCTACAACTACGACAATATCCGCTGCTGGGAATACACCAATATGCTTGGCGGCGACTTCGTCGCCCACCCGTGGAATCTCGGAGGCTGGACCGGCGTGATGTGCCCTAAGTACATGTTCTCAATAGACGATGAAAATTCTCCGATAACAAAGGGGATATGGCCTTCAAACGGCTTTATGGTCTATGATGAAATCTACATGATGGGCAAGTCCTACGACCGCTCGAAATGCAGAATCCTCATACGCTTGGATACCGACCAGAGCTATTTCCTGCGCGAGAACGATAGGCTAAATCCCCCGAAGATCCGCGACGACAAAGATATTGGCGTTGTCTGGATTAAGAGCGAAGGCAACGGAAGAGTAGCCTATTTCGGCTTCGGCCACGACTGGAACAACTATGCGAATCCGCGCATTCAGGAAATGTTGATGCGCTTGGTTCAGTTCGCCTGCGGCGACCTAAAAGCCGACACGTCGTCAATCCCGATGGGAACAAAGCGCCCCGTCGGCGCAATTTGCGACGCCCCGACCGTACAACAGATAGAGGCAATGTCAACATTCGACTACGGCAAGGGCGACAAAGAGATAAACGAAGTTATTTTCGGCGTATTCTCCAACAACTTCGACAAGAAATATTGCGCGGAAATAGAGAAGTTTATTTACGACCAAATTTCCCAGAAGAAAGGCACAGAATATTACCGTTCGATGCTCGCCGAACTTCTGTGGGCTACCGGAATATCAAACAAGGCAAGCTGCAGAAAATTTGAGCGCCTTATGAAGGAAGCAGAAAGCGAAGGCATAAGGGGAAGGCTCTCGAATGCGGTTGACCACTTCAAAAAGCGCAATGTTCCCTACGCGCGCGAACGCAAGTTTAAAGTGCCCGAAGAATTGCCGCAGGGATTCAGGGAACAGTGCCGCCTGATGAAATTTTTGGCGGACAATCCCGATGTGCCGATGCCCGAATACCTCAAATTCTCGGCTCTCGACGACAACGGAAAAACCCGTCTAATATATACAATCGCCGCCCGCGGCGGAGATTTGTCGGAAGCTTTGAAATTGGAGCCGACTAATGCCGATATGACTGTCGCGTTGGCGTTCGCCGCAGCGAAGGCCGGATCGGACAAAGACATTCCCAATATCTTAAAGGGCGCAAAATTCCTGCGCGGCGGATATGTTGCGAATGTCGCCTCGTACATAGTTTCAATAAAGTCCCCAGACACCGCGAAAACCCTTCTTGAAAAATCGGCAAGCGCCGACGCGAGCCAGACGGCTCTTATAACGGCATGCCTTGTGAGAATGAATCTCGACAGAATGGTCAAGGAGCTTTTCGCAGGGTACGAAAGCAAGTCGCCCGAGCTTAAGGCGTCGATAATGAAGACTGCCGCGAGCATCGCAAATACGGAAGTATTTTCGACAGTCGCCAAGTACCTGCCCGGCGAGACCGACAAAAAAGTGAAAACAGAAGCCTTGAAAGCCCTCATACGCACGGCGCAGTCCTACTTTGAGCCGGATATGTTCGCGCATGTTGAGGCCGCCTACGACAAGTGCGACGCAGCGACGAAAAAAATGCTGCTAAGACTCGTGCGCTACGCTTCCGATAGCAGGGCTGTCGAGCTTTGCAAAAAAGCTTACTCGGAGGGATTCAAAACGGAGGCCATAAAGGCTCTTGGCGAATTTGAAAACGCCTTGGCTTTTGAGCCGCTCGTACAGATAGCGAAAGCGTCTTCCGACGACCGGGAAAAAACGCTTGCGCAGATTGCGATTGTCGATGTTGCGAGCCGCTGCAGCTTTGACGACGACTCCGCAAACTACATAATGAACAGCGCAATCCGCCAAGAGGAAAAGGACAAGGCGGCCGACATAATGGTTCGCAAGCCCACCCCGCGTGGCGTTGAAATCCTGAGGGAAATCGGCAAAACCGCCGAGGCCGACAAAGCCCAAAAGACTCTATCCAATATAAAGATGGCCTTCCAGAGCTCCGAGGGCGAGTCCAACTTCCGCAATGCGCTCGACAAAAATCCGTCAACGCGCTGGACAAACGGCTCCCTCATCCGCAAGGGACACTGGATTGCGTTCGACTTCGGCTATCCCAAGAAAATAGGGGAAATAGACTTTAATCTTGGCACATCGCAGAGCGACTTCCCGGACAGCTTTAAAGTTCTGGCGGGTCCGACGGCGGCTTCCGCGCGCGAAGTTGAATGCATTGTATCCAAGAAAAAGGGAATCCTTAAAATAGGGTTCGAGAAGCCGATTTCCGCGCAGGTTGTCAAACTCCTCGCAACTGCCGATAAGAGTTCCAACTGGTGGTCGATTCACGAAGTCGAATTCAAGGATAAATACGTGCAAGACGACAACTCTAAAGACCCCGCGTTCGCCTTTAACGGAATTATCATAGACTTCAACTCCGCCCTTGACGGAAGCGAAGGTTCGCGCTGGTCGAGCAATAAAAATATCGAGAAGGGCGCTTGGCTTGGCATAGACTTCAAGTCTCCGAAAAAAATCTCCAAGCTATTGTTCAATCTCGGCTATTCTCAGAGCGATTTCCCGTCGGCATTCAAGGTGTTTGCCGGGAAATCGATGAATTCATTGTCCGAAGTGCCGTTCAAATCTTCAAAGAATGGAAGCGTCTTGGAGGTCTCCTTTGAGCCCCCCGTCAACGCCAGAGTATTTAAGATTGTTTCCGACGTAAGTTCGGGAAAATGGTGGTCGGTCCACGAATTTGAATTCAAAGAATAGATTTTTATATCTCTCTAAGAAAATAAGAAAATCCGCCTCCGCAATGAGGCGGATTTTTTTTGATGGAGGGCGGAAGTCTTTTTTTGTATTTTAGATTTTATTCCACAGAATTGGTCGGGATTTTTTTAGAATATTAAGATTTTGATGTCTGGCACTTGCGAAATCGGAAGGTTTTTTAATTTCAAATGCAAGTTGCCCTCGTTGCGCCGCCGTATTTATATGCAATTATTCGAATAGAAATGTAATCGGGGCTTTGTGCAACGGTATCTTTGAGAAAGCTCGTCAGAAATGAGCAAAACTGCTCAAAAAATGCAAAAAAAACAAAAATGTGCACGGGTGGCTGCACACGATTTTTCCCAAAAAAGTCCGCGAATCATATCAGCTGCTTATTTGCGGGAATATGCGATTGCAAATAATGCCGCCCGCAAGTTTTTTGAACGGGGCCTTTGGGTTGTAATATAGGAGCAGGCTGAGCAGAAAAAGGCAATTTTACAAAAAATGCGCCGTTTGCGCGATTTTGTCTGTCTAAAATTTTGTTGTATTTTAAAAAGCGGATTATATTTTATGTGGAAAATTTCATTATGGATAATAGTGCAATCAAGGGTTTCGACACCAAAGGCGAGCAGGGATTTGTCTATACCAAACTGGACGCAGCCATAAACTGGGTTAGGGCTAATTCGGTATGGCCTCAACCAATGGGGTTGGCCTGTTGCGCAATAGAACTAATGGCGGTTGGTGGTTCGCGTTTCGACATCGGACGCTTCGGAATGGAAGTAATGCGCTTCTCGCCGAGGCAGGCCGACTGCATGATTGTCGCGGGAACCGTGACCTATAAAATGGCGGGCGCAATAAAGCGCATATACGACCAAATGACGGCTCCCAAATGGGTGATAGCCATGGGCGCGTGCGCATCGTCCGGGGGAATGTTCCGGACTTACTCGACGCTCCAAGGGGTTGACAGGATAATTCCGGTCGACATATACATAAGCGGCTGTCCGCCGCGCCCGGAGGCGCTGCTCGATGCAATGGTCTCTCTGCAAAACAAAATACGCACCGAAAGGTCCGCAAAAAATCTGTTTTCGGCAAAATAAATTTATATGGACAGCGAAAAAATAATTTCCGAACTACCCTTTTTAAAGCCGCGAAAATCGTCCGACTCAATCGCAGCTTTCGACTGCCCGCCGGAAAACCTCGTAAAGGCCGCCAAAACCCTCAGGGACAGTTTTGATTGCAATTCCTTGCAAGACATCGCGGCCATAGACATGGGAGTTGACAGCAACCCCCGCTTTGGCGCGGTTTACCACTTTTATTCGCACTCCAAGAAAAAATACGCGCGGCTGGTGTGCATGTGCGCGGATTCCGAAAACCCGGCGCTGCCCTCCCTGTGCGGAGTTTTCAAAGGGGCGGATTGGCACGAGCGCGAGGCGTTCGACCTCATGGGCATAACGTTTGAAGGCCACCCGTCGCTAAGGCGCATTCTGATGTGGGATTCATACCCGTGGCACCCTCTCCGCAAGGACTTTCCGCTCGCGGGGCGCGAAGCGCCGCTTCCCGACACTTTCGCGGACAACGAAGACGCTACAAGAGTAGTTCCCGCTCCCGAGGAGGGCGGTCCATTCCACTCGCCGTCAAAACCGACGGTTTTTGCCTCTCAACGGGAGCCGCGCAGCGCGGAATTTCCGTGCGGCGAAAACGGCAACGCTTAATTTCCTGAAAAAATGCAAGAAGAATTTACATACCCCGAACCCGCAAACCTCGGCGCGGACAGAATCGGCGAGAAGATGATTGTAAATCTCGGGCCGAACCACCCCGCAACACACGGAGTCCTCCGCCTAAAACTCGAGCTCGACGGGGATCTCGTGACGCGCTGCGACCCGATAATAGGGCAGCTGCACCGCGGGCAGGAAAAACTCGCGGAAAATATGACGTACAACCAGTTTGTGCCGTTCACCGACAGGCTCGACTACCTTGCGCCGCTCTGCAACAATATCGCCTACTGCCTGTGCGCCGAAAAGCTCGCCGGCATAGACGTCACCCCGCGCTGCAAGGCTCTCAGGGTAATATGCTGCGAGCTCTCGCGCATAGCGAGCCACCTGATAGGAATCGCAGCCTACGGCATGGACGCCGGTTCTTGGACGGTTTTTATGTATTGCTACACGCAGCGCGAAAAACTGTACACTCTGTTTGAACAGCTTACAGGGGCGAGGCTTACGACATCTTTTGCGCGCGTCGGCGGAATGCGCCGCGATATTCCCGAAGGTTGGCTGGGCGCGGTAAACGCGTTCGCGAACCAATTTCTCCCCGCCCTCGACGAGATAGACGCCCTGATAACCCGCAATAAAATCTTTATGGACAGGGCTGTCGGCATAGGCGTAATAAGCGCCGAAGAGGCCATGCAGTGGGGGCTAACGGGCGCCAATTTGCGCGCGAGCGGCGTTGCAAGTGACCTTCGCAAAGACGTTCCGTACCTCGGCTACGAAGACTACGATTTTGACGTCGCAATAGGCGTAAACGGCGACTGCTACGACAGATGGCTCGTGCGAATCGAGGAAATGCGCCAGAGCATACGCATAGTCCGCCAGGCGATAGAGAAAATGCCGGACGGCCCCGTATGCATTGACAATCCGCATATAACACCGCCCGAAAAGACGAAAGTTCTCAAATATATGGAGAACCTCATAAACAACTTCATAATAACCACGCAGGGGCCTGACCTCCCTGCCGGAGAGGCGTATTTTGAGGCGGAAAATCCGAAGGGCGCGCTGGGATTTTTCATAATGTCCAACGGCGGCGGCGTGCCGTACCGCGTGAAAATACGCGCGCCCTCCTTCGTAAGCCTCTGCGCTATGCAGACGCTAATTCCCGGGCACCACATCAGCGACGTGCCGATAATACTGGGCTCGATGGACTTCGTCCTCGGAGAGTGCGACAGATAAAACGGAGCTTTTACAATGGAAATTACCCCCGAAATCGAAAAAAAATGCGACGAGATTATCGCCCAATATCCGCGAAAGAAATCCGCCGCGATGATGCTGCTTCACACGATTCAGGAAAATTTCGGATACTTTGACGACGACGCGATAAAATTCGCCGCCGACAAGCTCGGCGTCCGCCCCATAGAGGTCTACGGAATGATATCGTTCTACCCGATGTTTTCGACTAAACCGCGCGGGCGGATTCACATAAAAGTCTGCCGCACGCTTTCGTGCGCGATGGCGGGCTCGATAAAGCTCGGGCACGAGATATCCAAGCTCGTGAACTGCCCCATAGGAGAGACCCGCGGCATTTACACGCTCGAATTTGTGGAGTGCCTGGGCAACTGCGCAAAGGCTCCCAATGTGCAGGTAAACGACAAGCTCTTTGAAAAGGTTCTCCCGGAGGAGGCCGACAAATTTGTTGAAAAAATATCGGCGATGGACGCTGACGGCTCTCTTGCGCCGGCCCCGTTCGACGGCGAACCAAACGCAGAGGGCGATTTTGAATCTCCCGCATATAAAGGATGATGCCATGCCCGCAAAGGAAAACAGAATAATTTACAGCCATATAGGGCTTGAAGGTTGGAACGCATCGATTGAAAAATATCTCTCGGACGGCGGATACGCAGTCTTGGCGGAGACCGTAAAGCGCCCGCGCGAGGAGCTTTGCGCGGAGGTTGAAAAATCAAAAATCAAGGGCAGGGGCGGCGCAGGCTTTCCTACCGGAACTAAATGGAAATTTCTCGACCGCAAGAGCGGCAAGCCGATTTACCTTATATGCAATGCCGACGAATCCGAGCCCGGCACTTGCAAGGACAGGCTTTTAATATATCAAGACCCGCACAAAATAATAGAGGGGATTATGTGCGCCTGCTACGCAATAAACGCCGCACAAGCTTTCATATATATAAGGGGCGAATACATAAACGGGTACAGAATCCTTCAAAAGGCCATTGCGGAAGCGCGCGAGCGCGGCTTTGTAGGCAAAAATATTTGCGGTTCGGACTATTGTTGCGACATCACTGTTTCGCGCGGGGCGGGTTGCTATGTATGCGGCGAAGAAACGGGGCTCATTTCCTCCCTTGCAGGGGGCAGGGCGTATCCGCGCATAAAGCCGCCGTATTTCCCTGCGGTAAAGGGGCTTTACGACTGCCCAACCGCCGTAAACAATGTTGAGACAGTTTGCTGGATTCCGGAAATTTTCAAGCGCGGCGGAGAGGCCGTGTCAAAAATAGGCTGCCCGGCGGACCCCGGCACCCATGTCTGGGGAGTCAGCGGATTGGTCCAAAAGCCCGGCAGATACGAAATCACCACGGGCGAATGCACTCTCGGAGAGCTTTTGCACGACCTTTGCGGCGGCCCACTTCCGGGGCGCAGATTTAAGGCGATTATCCCCGGGGGGTCGTCTATGAAGATTCTGCGTTGGGACGAAAAATTTACCGTGAAAAACGCCGACGGAACGACATCTGAAAGAAGGGTGGAAGACATCCCGCTCGATTCGGCGTCGTTCATGCAGTGCGGCACGGCTATAGGCTCGTGCGGAATAATAGTTATGGACAACACCATCGATATGGTCGAGGCTCTCGCAAATCTCAGCCAGTTCTACGCGCACGAAAGCTGCGGCCAATGCACGCCCTGCCGCGAGGGAACTCTTTGGATGTCGAGAATCACAAAGCGCATTTGCGAAGGTTGGGGCAGAATGGAGGACGTCGAGCTCCTCAAAAGCGTGGCCGACAACATCTGCGGCCGCACGATTTGCGCTCTCGGCGAAGGCGCAGCTTGGCCGGTTCAAAGCAACGTTTCAAAATTCCGCGACGAATACTTAGAGAAAATCCGCCGCCAGCAGGCCGTCGGCGGCCAGGCGAGGCTCGACAACAACGCTTACAGACTTATTTAGCATGGAAACCCAACTGGTAAAAATCAACGTCAACGGCGCCGACTACAATGTCAAGGCTGGGATGAGTGTCCTTGAAGCCTGCCGTTCGGTCGGGGTGGAGATTCCGTTTTTCTGCTACCACCCAAATCTGAAAGTGGCGGGGTCTTGCAGAATGTGCCTCGTGACGATAGGGCTCCCCGCGCGCGACAGGGCTACCGGGGCGCTCCTTAAAAAATCCGACGGCTCTCCGGAAATTGCTTTTATGCCGAAGCCGGCAATCGCCTGCGGAACTACCGTCGCCGAAAACATGCATATTGTCACCGACTCTGAGGCTGTGAAAAACTGCCGCAAGAGCGTGCTCGAATTTCTGCTTCTCAACCACCCTCTCGACTGCCCCATCTGCGACAAGGCGGGCGAATGCAAACTCCAAGAATACGCCAACAGGTACGGCGCGGGAGAGTCGAGGTACATTGAAAGCAAGAATGTAAAGCCGAAAAAGGTCGAGGTTGCGGGCAAAATTATGCTCGACAGCGAGCGTTGCATAGAGTGCTCGCGCTGCATACGCTTCTGCAACGAATTCATCGGCAAAAGCATATTCGGCTTCACAAAGAGGGGCTCAAAAACGCAGATATCCGTTTACGGCGACGACAACGACTCAAATTACCTGCTCAATGTTGTTGACGGCTGCCCCGTCGGCGCGCTCACAGAAAAGGCGTTCCGCTTTAAAATGCGCACTTGGTTCTTAAAGACCGCGAAAAGCATTTGCGCCGAAAGCAGCGCGGGCGTAAACACGCGCGTGTGGTCGCGCGGAGACAAAATCTACCGCATAACCCCGCGCGAAAATCCGGCTGTCAACGACATGTTTATGAGCGACAGCGGCAGATATGTCCACGAGCGCTTCCGCCCGGAAAACAGGCTGAAAATCCCGCGCATTGATTCGTCGCCGTGCGATTTGTCGTACGCGGTTGACAGGGCTGTGGAAATATCGAAGCTCGGCGGCTTGGCGATAGTTGCAAACGGTTGGCAGACGCTCGAAGAACAGTTTCTGATTGCGGAGCTCGCCGGAAAGTGCTCGGCGAAAGTTTATATGGCAAGCCACATTGGCGAGGACGACGGCAAACTCGTGTCCGCCGACCGCACCCCGAATATGCGCGGGGCTTTCGTCACAGGGCTCATCAACGAATATCCCTCCCCGACGCTCGACGCCCTTGCAAATGAAATACGCTCGGGCGCGATTAAGACGGTGTTGTGCTTCCGCGAGGATTTAAAATCCCTCGGGCTCGACTCCAAGGATTTCAAGTCCGCCAACATTATATACTGCGGCGCGCTCGAAAACCGCACGAGCGAATCGGCAAAAATATGCATTCCCCTACGCAGCGAATTTGAAAAGGACGGCCTTTGGATAAACCGCCAGTTCCGAGTCCAGAGATTCGAGCGCGCGATAAATCCGCCGGCCGACAGCCTCGACGAAATTGAGCTGCTCTCGGCACTGTTGCGCAAAATAGCAAACGAATCTTTCAAGACGCCGACTGTCGGGGAAATCCGCTCGGTAATGGCCTCGAAAATTGAAATGCTAAAAGATGTCGCGCATGTGGGCGATTCGGGCGTGCTAATCGACGGCTCGAAATTTTCCGACATAAAATTCCCGGAGACTGCGGCGCTTCACTTTGAGCCTGCAAAAAAGCAAGGAGAGTAAAATGGTCTTACTTCAAAACACTTCCATTCTAAACGCCGCGTTGGCGTCCGCGACCGTTTGCGACGTTCTCCTGCAAATATTGTTCGCGCTGGGGGCGATAATGCTGGTGATGTGCTTCGCGGGGCTGAGCGTCGTGGCGGAGCGCAAAATATGCGCGTATATCCAGGGGCGGTACGGGCCCAACAGGACGGCGATACCGCTAGTTGCGGCGATACCGCTGGTGGGCAACTTTCTAAAAAAGAACGGGCTGATGCAGCTCGTGGCGGACGGCCTGAAATTCCTTTTTAAAGAGGATCCGATTCCAAACCACGTGCGCAAAATATGGTATGTTGCAGCTCCTATAATGGCGCTTGCCCCCGTGCTTGTAGTGGCGGGTCTGTTGCCGTTCGGCGTCTGGTGGGACGGCGGCTTGCCGCGCCCGATTGCCGCGTGCGATATCGACATAAGTTTGCTCGCGGCTCTCGCGGTAAGCTCCCTCGGTGTGTTTGCCTCGTGCATGGCGGGCTGGTCGTCGAACAGCAAATTCCCGTACTTGGGCGCAATGAGGGCTTCGGCGCAGGTCATCAGTTTTGAGCTTTGCATGGGCCTTAGCGTGCTCCCGATAGTGCTTTGGATATCGGCTTCGGTTCAAAATCCGCTGAGCCTTTTTGAAATAGGAAATTACCAGTCCGGAAACTGGTGGTTTTGCCTGACCCAGCCCGTTTCGGCGCTAATATTTCTCATTTGCCTGTTCGCGGAAACAAACAGGCTGCCTTTCGATATGGCGGAAAGCGAAACAGACCTCGTAAGCGGATACCATACGGAGTACGGCTCATTCAAATTCGGGCTGTTCTTCGTCGGTGAATACGGGCACATGGTGGCGGGGTCGTCGCTGTTTATAGTATTATTCCTCGGCGGGTGGAATCCGTTCCCCGGTTTGGAATGGCCGCAGGCGTGGGGCTGGATTTCGGTCCTGCTTTCGCTGCTGACGTTTATCGTGAAAATAGCGTTGATGCTGTTTTTTATGATTTGGGTGAGGTGGACTCTCCCGCGTTTCAGGTACGACCAAGTAATGCGTATCGGCTGGAAGATAACCCTGCCGATTGCCATTGCAAACCTCGTGTTCTACATGTGCTTGTCTTCAATTTAAAACATATTTCCCATGGCTATTGTAGTTGAAAGAAAACCCCTGTCGCTTTTGGAGCGGACTTACCTGCCCCAGATAGCGTCGGGCTTGTGGATAACCCTGAAAAATTTCTTCAAGCCCAAGGTCACCCTCGAATACCCCGACCAGCGGCCGGTGCTGCCGGCTGGCTACCGCGGCGCCCCGACTCTCGTAAAAGACTCCTACGGGCGCGAAAAATGCGTCTCTTGCCAGCTGTGCGAGTTTGTGTGTCCGTCGAAAGCCATAAAAGTGACCCCCGGTGAGATAGACCCTTCGAGCGATTATGCCTTTATTGAAAAAGCCCCAAAGGACTTTGAAATAAATATGCTTCGCTGCATATATTGCGGATTGTGCCAGGAAGTCTGCCCCGAAAAGGCGATAGTCCTCCAAAACGAATTTTCCATAAACGCAGACTCCCGCGAGAAGCTAATCCGCCATAAGGCCGATTTATACGCCCGCGGAGGCGTAATGCCGGACAAAATAATGAAATGGAAAAAGGTTAAAGACACCGCGGAACTTGAAGGAGAACATTGATGGAACATTTCGTCTATTATATTTTTTGCGCGATGATGCTCGGAGGGGCGCTCGGAACGATTCTCGCCCGCGGATATGTAAACGCGGCGATGTCGATGCTGCTCTCGATGCTTGGAGTCGCCGGAATGATGGTTCTTATGGAGGCGTATTTCCCGGCCTTCATAATGGTGAGCGTCTATGCGGGGGCGGTGCTCGTGCTTTTCGTCTTTGTGGTAATGCTTATGGGCGAGGAAAAAGACGGCGCAAGCACCATAAAAAAGCTCGAACTCGTTGCGCTCTGGGTTTTGCTCGGGGCGTTTATCGGCTGGGTCTCGCCGGAATTCCTCGGCAAATCGGCTCTGCATGCTGATAAAGTTGCGGATTCGGTCTCGCCTCTTGCCTCCGCCAAAAATTACGGGTTGGCAATTTTCTCAAAATTTATGCTTCCGTTTCAAATATGCGGGGCGCTGCTGCTTGCGGCGATGCTCGGCGTGATAGTAATCGCAAAAAAGCCGCGCGACCCCGAAACACCCCCTCGGGAAAGGATTTAATATGGATATCCTAAATCAATTTTTGCCGCCCGCCTTGATGCTTTTTGTGACAGGCTTAATGGGCGTGATGTTCAAGAGAAATCTCGTCACGATTTTTATGTGCGTTGAGATTATGCTTTGCGGGGCGACTCTCGCAATGGTGGCTTTCGCAGCGGCGTACGGAGATATTTCGGGCGCGGCATTCGCGTTCTTTGTGATGACTATCGGCGCAGCGGAAGTCGCGGTTGGGCTCGCGATAATAACCCAGCTGTTTAAGGTCGAAAACACCGTGTCAACTAAAAATCTCAACTCATTGGGAGACTGACCCGTATGGAACTTAAACTTTTGCTTCCACTCGCAACGCCGCTCTTTGCCGCGGCAATAATCGTTCTATTCTTCCGCACCAGCCGCAAGATGCCTGCGTTCCTGTCAGTGGCGAGCGCCCTGTTCGCGTTCGCGCTTGCGCTCTCGGTAATGCTGTCCGACGTTTCGAGTTTCAATTCGTCGTTTGAATTGTTTAAGCTCGGGAATTTCACCCTCGACTTGGGCATTCTATTCGACCCCCTCGCGGCAAATATGCTTTTCGTGGTTTGTTTCGTAGGGTTGCTGATACATATTTTTAGCGTAGGCTATATGGACGATGCCGAGTCCCGCGGCAGGTTCTTTGCGGGAATGAGCTTCTTTATGTTCTCGATGACCGGGCTAGTCCTTTCGTCGAACTTGTTTATGATGTTCGTATTTTGGGAGCTGGTCGGATTCTCGTCCTACGCTCTGATTGGGCAGTACTCCTCGACTGAAGCGGCGAAAGAGGCCTCTAAAAAGGCGTTTATAGTAAACCGCGTGGGCGACTTCGGATTCCTTCTCGGCATAATATACTGCTGGAGCTTTTTCGGGACCACAAATTTTTCGGAACTCGCGCAGATAATTGCGGCCGACCCCTCTAAGGCTTCCACCGGCATGGGAATGCTTCTGCTTTGCGGATTCCTCGGCAAGAGCGCGCAATTCCCTCTGCAAGTTTGGCTGCCCGATGCTATGGCGGGCCCAACCCCCGTCTCGGCGCTCATACATGCCGCGACAATGGTTGCCGCGGGCGTATTTATGATGGTTCGCCTCTGCTCGTTCGGCTTCCTGACGCCGGCTGTGCTCGACACGGTTCTCGTGCTCTGCTCGCTAATGGCGCTTTGCGCGGGTCTATGGGCTCTGGGGCAGACCGACATCAAAAAAATTCTCGCCTATTCAACCCTCGCCCACTTGGGGCTAATGGGAGCGGGCGTCGCCCTCGGATACGACTTGGCGATGTACCACCTGACAACCCACGCATTTTTCAAGGCGACATTGTTCCTCGTGGCGGGTTCTATAATACATGCGTGCCACCACGAACAGGATATATACAAAATGGGCGGAATATTCTCGCGCATGCCGATAACGTCGATTGTGGCGCTGCTTGCAACTTTCTCGATAATCGCGATACCGTATTTTTCCGGCTATTACAGCAAGGAGGCGATAGTGGTCGCGGCATACACGCGCTCGGCTGGCGGGGCGTTTATATATCAGGCGGCGTTCTGGATTATATTCGCGGCGGCGGCGCTAACCCCTATTTATATGTTTAGGCTTTTCTTTAACGTATTCTGCGGAGCGCCGCATTCTGAATGCGCCGCAAATGCGCGCGAAAGCTCGCTTTGGATGACTTTCCCGCTCGTGGTGCTCGCGGTTTATTCCGTGTTTGGAGCGTGGGGGTTCGCGTACGAATCCCAATGGCTCGACGGAAAATTTAGCTTCATAATGCCCACTGCGGCTGTGAAATTTGTAAGCGGCCTGTTGCCGCTGCATTCGCCGACGCCCGAAATTGAGGGAACTGTGGGGCTCGTCGAAAATGCGGCTCTTGCGTGCACTTTCATCGGAATAGGCATAGCGTACGTTTTGTACGGCAGAAACCGCGGGTACGATCCCGTTCAAAGGAGGGCGCCTTACCTCTACAATGCGCTCGAAAAACACGGCTGGTTCGACTGTGTCTATAATTGGTATGTGGCGAAAGTCCAACAGAGAATCGCAACTTTCCTCGCGACATTTGCGGACTTGCTCTTTATTGAAATGTTGTGCGTGCGCGGCTCGGGCGTAATATGCTCGGTGGTGGGGTACGGAATCAAAAAACTGCATGTGTGCTCTTGCAATTCACAGGTGAAATGGATGGTGTTCGGGGCGATACTGCTGTTTGTCCTAATCTTCGCGTAGGAGACTGCTTTTATGGAAAACTTTTACGGAATCATTCTTAATTTTGGAGTTTACGCTCCGCTCGCGTGCGCCTTGATAATCGCGTGCCTTTGGCCGATGGTGTCGGCGAAAGCCGCAAAATGCCTCGCGCTGCTCGCCTCAGCGATAACGGCGGCGGCTGGCGTGGCGCTCTGGGCGTCAATGCCCGCAGACGGCTCGTTCAACTTCTTTACGGCGCCCAACTTCTGCGGAATGTCCCTTCCACAGCTGGCTTTAAACGGCGTTTCGGCTCCGCTGTTTGCCCTTGCAGGAATAGTCGGCTTTGCGGCTGTCTGGCAAGCCTGCATATCCGAAATACGCAACGCAAAGCTTTACTTTATGTTGCTTTCAATAATGCTCGGCGGCCTCGCGGGGGCTTTCGGAAGCGTTAATCTGCTGTGGATGTACGCCTTCCACGAATTTGCGCTCGTGCCGACTTTTATTGCAATGAATTTATGGGGAGGCGCCGGGCGCAGAATGGCCGCAATGCAGATGGCGGTTTATCTGACTCTCGGAGCGCTCGTATCGCTGATAGGTATTATCGCGCTCTTTGCCCAAACCGGAGCAAACGACTTCACTTTGCAGGATATAGCCTTTGCCGCCGCCGCAAACCCAATCTCGGCCGAATGGCAATACTACATTTTTGCCCTTCTGCTCTTCGGGCTCGGGACGCTCGTATCCCTATTCCCGTTCTATTCTTGGGCGCCGCGCGCTTACGCCTCGGCTCCGACGGCGTTTGCAATGCTGCATGCGGGCGTGCTTAAAAAATTTGGATTGTATGTGCTAATACAAGTGGCGTACCCAGTGCTTGCACTCGGCGCTCTCGAATGGTCGGAGACGCTCGCGGTTCTCGCATTGTTCAACGTCATATTCATAGGCCTTGTGACTATGGCGCAGCGCGATTTGAAAATGATGGTCGCGTATTCGAGCGTCGCGCACATGGGAATATGTTTTCTGGGGCTCGCGACGGCGAGCGTGCTTGGAGTCGGCGGCGCTATGATTCTCATGTTCGGCCACGGCGCGAGCGTTGCACTCACCCTTATGCTCTCGACAATGATTATAAACCGCACCGGAGAGTGGGAAATGCGGAAAATGGGCGGGCTTTACCGCCGCGCGCCGATTCTCGGGGCGTTTTTCATCGCGGCGTCGTTCGCGGGGGCAGGACTGCCCGGATTCGCCAATTTCTGGGGAGAGCTCTGTGTGCTTACGAGCCTCTGGAAATTTTCGCCGGTCGTATGCGCTCTCGGCGCCACCGGCATAATAATATCGGCGATATACGCCCTGAGAGCTATTGCCAATATATTTATGGGCGAGCCTTCGCCCGCAATAGCCGATAAATTCGACTCTATAACAGATATGACTCTCCGCGAAAAAATCCCGGCTGCGATACTGATAGTTTCGCTTCTAATTGTCGGATTCTTCCCGAAGACTGTCAGCGAGGGGTTGAACTCCTACCTCTCGAATGTAGCAACATACGCGCAAACAAAGTAAAATTTTATGGAAAACATAGCATCTTTTGAATGGACGAGCGTATTCGCCGAAGCCGTGCTATTTTGCGGGGCGGTTCTCGTCGTGTTGTTTGAGGCTCTGGCGCCGAAGCACAAGGGCGCAATATGCGCTTTCGCCCTGCTTGCCATGGTGGCGGCGATAATTGCGTACGTGTTCGTTCCGGTCGAGAGCCTGTCGTTTGGCGAGACCCTCGGCGGACGCGGCGGGTTCGGAGTTTTCATAACGGCTTGCGCGCTGCTTTCGGCGTTGCTTGGTTTCGGATATTTCTCCAATGGGGGCGAAAGAAAATGCGAATTTTTCGCAGTTTTAATGGTATGCGCGGCGGCTCTTTCGATATTTGCGCGCTCGCTTAATTTGATGTTGTCGTTCGTGGCTCTCGAATGCGCTACGGTATGCCTTTATGTTATGGCGGCTTGGGGAAGAAATAGGGCTTCAAGCTTGGAAAGTGCCGCAAAGTATCTCGTCGTAAGCGGCGTAAGCGGCGGGCTGTTCCTGCTCGGCACGGCTTTTATATACGGGGCGGGGCTTGAATCGGGCGTAGATTTTCTGTTCTTTGAAAACTTTACGCTCGGGCTTTGCAGCAATAAATTTGTGATAGGCTTGGCACTGGTTTCGAGTGCGGCGCTTTTTAAATTGGCGGCTTTCCCATTCCAATTTTGGTCTCCCGACGTTTACCAAGGTTCGCCTAACCCGGTGTCGGCATTTTTCGCCGTAGGTTCAAAGGCGGCGGGAATTGTATTCCTCGCGCAGGTATTCATGTACATAGATTTCTCGGCATTGCCGGCGATAGGCTCAAAGGCTGTATTTGTAGTGTCGGTCATAGCAGCTCTCACGATAATTGTCGGAAATTTGGGCGCGATTACCCAAACGAACGCCAAGAGGCTCATGGGGTTTTCCGGCATAGCAAATGCGGGCTACTTGCTGGTATTGTTGGCGGCTCTCATGAAAGCGCCAAAATCTTCGGAACTTTTTGAGCTGTCGCTGTATTTTTACCTCGCGGCATACATGTTTGCAAACTACGCGATTTTCTTTGTAATAAACCAATTTGAAGGCGACGATTTAAGCCCTCTCGAATTGTCCGATTTTAGGGGGCTTATACGCAAAAATCCCGTTGCGGATTCAACTCTGATAATAGCTCTTGCTTCGCTTGCGGGCATTCCCCCGACTGCCGGATTCTTCGGCAAGCTGCTAATCTTGATTTTGGCGTGGTATGCGCAGCTCTACGTCTTGATGGGAATAATGATAGCGGGCTCTGTGGTGTCGATATTCTACTATTTTTCGTGGATACGCGCGAGCGTCGATGTCGGAATGGGTGACGAGCGCCGCCTGAGCGGCTCGTACGCGATGTTGCCTACGATGATAGCCCTGTCTGCTACGACATTGGTTTTCGGTGTTATCTTCTTTTTGAAATAATAACCGCAAAAATTATTGCCAACCGCGGCCAGTTTTGTAAAAACTAATTCTTTATGAAAATATTTTCCACCATATTTGCGGCGCTTGCAATATGCCTTTGCGGTTGCCAGACGAAAGACAAGGAGCTTTTAAGCCGCCAGATAGAAATATCGAGCATTCCGAGCGGCGCGGCGATTGTGGTGGACGGCCTGAAGATGGGCAAAACTCCCCTGAGCATAGGAGTGGAAACAACTGAGGACGGCTTTTTTGTGAGGAAAACCGTGATAACCGCAATACCTCAAAACGAGTCTTTGCACACGCAGGTTGTCACATTCCCGGCCTTCAAAATTTCCGATCCCGAAAAGAGCAGGGTTCCGCACAAAATAAAATTCGACATGAACAAAAGCCCCGCGCAGGGCGGGGGCGTCCAGTTTGAGGACGAAAGCTACTTTTAATTAACAACTTTTCCACAATACGAAAATGTCATCGCAGATAAAATATATATTGGACGAAGAATCAATCCCGACCCATTGGTACAACATTGAGGCCGACCTGAAAAATCCGACTCCCCCGCCGATAGACCCCACCACGGGCAAAGTATTCGAACGCGCGAAGCTTGAAGTTATATTTGCCAAGACGCTCTTAGATCAGGAAATGTCGCGCGAACGCTACATAGAAATTCCCGATCCCGTGCGCGAAATAATGCGCCAATGGCGCCCCACGCCGCTGTATCGCGCGCGCAGGCTTGAAAAGACGCTCGATACCCCCGCAAAAATTTATTTCAAGTACGAAGGCGTAAGCCCGTCCGGATCCCACAAGACAAATAGCGCAATCGCGCAGGCGTTTGAAAATAAAAGGTGCGGGACAAAAAAAGTGACGACTGAAACTGGCGCGGGCCAGTGGGGGTCGGCGCTGTCGCAGGCATGCAATATTTTCGGTTTGGATTGCACAGTATTCATGGTGAGATGCTCTTACGATCAAAAACCCTACCGCAAGGCTGTTATGGAGCTGTTCGGGGGGCGTACAATTCCTTCTCCGAGCCCGTACACAGAAGCCGGCAGGGCGGTTTTGGCAAAAGATCCGGATTGCCGCGGCTCTCTCGGCATAGCGATTTCCGAAGCGGTCGAAGTGGCCCTCAAAAACGACGATACAAAATATTGCCTCGGCTCGGTTCTAAACCATGTGCTTTTACACCAGACCGTAATCGGGCAGGAAGCTATGAAGCAAATGGAAATGGCCGGAGATTTCCCGGACATAGTAATCGGAGCTTGCGGAGGCGGTTCAAACTTTGCGGGAATGGCTTTCCCGTTTATCGGAGAAATGCTCAGGGGCGGAAGAAAAGTTGACGTTCTGGGCGTCGAGCCGGCGGCATGCCCGAGCCTCACAAAGGGCAAATATGCGTACGATTACGGAGACGTTGCAAAGAAAACGCCGCTTCTTAAAATGTACACGCTTGGCAGCTCGTTTATTCCGCCGGCGGTCCATGCGGGCGGCCTTAGATACCACGGAATGGCTCCGCAGATAAGCAATGTTGCTGCCCACGGCTTGATGCGCGCGCGCACCGTCCAACAGCTTGACGTTTTCCGCGACGCCGTGATTTTCGCGCGTTCGGAGGGCATAATACCTGCGCCCGAATCTTCGCACGCAATTTCCGCGGCGATGGACGAGGCCCGCGAATGCAAGAAAACGGGGAAGTCGAAGACCATACTTTTCAATCTTTCCGGTCATGGGCATCTCGATATGTCTGCCTTCACAGACTATTTTGCAGGCAAGCTCAAAAACTACGAATATCCGGAGGAGGAAATCTCAATGGCGCTTTCCGGATTGCCGGTTTGCAAAGAGTAAATTTAATGCCCGCCGAAAGGCGGGCTTTTTTTTGCAGTTTCCCGCATTGGTATTTTGTTTTGGGATTTGATTTATATTTGTGGCGTACTTTTATTGCGCATTTTTTTTGTTTAGCGGCTGTCATAAGATTGAATAAGCGGTAAATAGGCAGCATTTTTCATGCAATAAACAATCAAACAAAAAGGGCGCGAATCTCACGGATTATTTCGGGAGTCTTTTGAATTTGCAGTTATCGAATAAAACGTTTCGGAAATTCGCACATAGTGCTTGCGGAAATGGTGCAGCTTTTATAAAATCCGTTTAAATAAAAATAAAAGTGCTAATTTTATTTTCAGATATTTTTAGAAAAATTAAATGGCGAGCGCCAATGCTTGCGGCCGCCGCATTTATTGTCTTTTGCTCAAATGCAGGCGTTGCCGCTGAAGCTGAAACAAAACAGCTTTCGCCCGAAGCACTACAAGCGTCTGGAAATTCTGAAAAGCCGAATACAGGGCAAAATGGCAAAACTGAGGGCGGCGTGAAACCTTCCTCGAAATTAGAGTTCTCCGATATGGCCGAAACTCTCGCGGCCGCTATGGATTGGGATAAAATCCCGACGACCACTGCGGCAGAATACGCGGCGTCAAAAAAGGCGGCAGATGCGGGCAATCCGGCGGCCCAATTTGCGGTAGGAGCGGCGAATTTACTTGGGGCGGGGTGCGAAAAAAATTTGCAGACGGCTGCGATGTATATGTCGATGTCGGCCTTCTCAAAGTACCCGCTCGGAATGTTCGGCCTTGCAGTCTGCATGCGCGACGCAAAGGGAATGCCGGAAAGCCCAAAATCGTCCTACGCTTATTTTAAAAGAGCCGCTCAAGCCGGCTGCGCGCGCGCCGAAAACGCGCTCGGCGTATGCTACTATAACGGATACGGCACGCAGAAAAACCACTCAAAAGCTGTTGAGCTCTTTAAACGCGCGGTCGACGCTGGGATTGCAAGGGCGTACGTATCGCTCGGAAGGGCGGCATTGGAGGGCTTGGGTTTGCAAAAAAACGCGGCGGAGGCGCGCGGATATTGGGAGGAGGGCGTAAAATTGGGCAGCGCCGTGGCGCAGAATAATCTCGCGATATTGCTCATAAAAGGCCTCGATTCCAATCCCGACGAGATACGCGGAATGTCGCTTTTAAGGGAGAGCGCAATGCGCGGCTATCCGCCGTCGCAGGCGACTTACGGGTTGTCGCTCATACAGGGAATCGGGGTTGCGCGCGACGCCCGCGAGGGCTTTAAATTCTTGGAGCTTTCAGCCAAGTCCGGCGACCGCGAGGCGCAAAATAATTTGGCCGCATGTTATTTTAACGGAATAGGCACGCCGCAGAATTACGATTTGGCCATAAGTTGGTATAAAAAGGCGGCGGTAGGCGGCTTCGCCGATGCGCAAAACAATTTGGGCGACTGCTACCTAAACGGCTATGGAATTGCTAAAGACGAAGGCGAGGCCGTAAAATGGTACAGGCGAGCCGCCTTTCAGGGCAATGTGTCGGCGCAGAGCAACCTCGGGTACTGCTATTTAAACGGAATTGGAACAGGCAAGAACGCTTCCGACGCGATAAAATGGCTAAAAAAAGCGGCCGAGGCCGGCGACGTTTCGGCGCAGAGCAATCTCGGTACGTGCTATGTAAACGGCGTCGGTGTTGGGGTTGACTACAAGGAGGGGGTAAAGTGGCTCGAAAAATCGGCGGCGGCGGACGACCCGCAGGCTCTCGGAAATCTCGGCGCGTGCTACTACAACGGCTTGGGTGTCCCGCAAGACACTGAGAAAGGCGTAATTTTGATTCGCAAGGCTGCAAAACTCGGCAACGAGGAGGCGCAAAAGGCCCTCATGCGCATTCGATAATTTTGGTGAGATGAGGGGAAATAACTTCTTCCCGCCTTATATTTGGCTTAAATGTTGAGAGTATAAATTTGCCTGTATTGCGCAATCGCAGTGCTATCTTGGACGCAACTTGTGCGGTGGTGGGCGCGGGAGCGGCGTTTAACTATTGCCAATTCACCTCTATTAAAAAGAGTCAAAATTTTTTTCAAATGCGCTTTATAGAGAATTTATCGTTTGCATTAAAAAACGGGTTCAAAAAATTTTTTTCAAAGGTTGCGGTTTAGGACAAGTTTTAGAGTGGCATATTGAATTGCCGCATCTTGCAAAAAAAACGGCGCATAAGAATAAAATGTACAGTTTTTCGGATAAAAATATTTTGGCTTCCATCGTAAAAATACGGTAATCTATATCTTAGCATCGGTTGCCCAGCCCAATGGGCAAATGCAGATATTACTTTACCGAATTTTTTATCAAAATAATCCCCGGCAATAATTTTAGCGCTTATACGCCTAATGAAAACTTTGTCGGAATTTTAAAGCCTATTCTAATGGCAAGAAACTCAAAAACAGCATTTATAAAACTTCCATAAATTTTATAAATTTCTGCCTTTGAGATTTTGCAAAAATGCTAAAACCTTATGAGAGTTGCCCCCCATGTAAGACCCGCGCCAAAAGCCACGAGCAACACCATGTCGCCCTTCTTTACGCGCCCGTCTCTTACGACTTCATCGAGAGCTATCGGTATGGACGCCGACGAAGTATTGCCGTAGTCCCTTATGTTAACATAAACTTTATCCGAGGGGATTTTCAGCCTCTTGGCGACAGTCTCTATTATGCGGGTATTGGCTTGGTGGGGAATCAACAGCGCAACGTCGTCTGCCGTCACTCCGCATAGGTCCAAAACTTCAAGAGCCTTTTCCTGCATTATCCTCACAGCGTGTTTAAAGACTTCCCTGCCGTCCATTTTCAGGTAGTGGAGCTTGTTTTTCACCGTGTATTCGCTCGGGGGCATTGCCGAGCCCCCCGCGGGCATGCAGAGCATCGCAGTGTCGGAGCCGTCGGCGCCCAAGACATTCCCGAGAATGCCGACATTTTCCTCATCGCTCGCCGAAAGCACGACAGCTCCGGAGCCGTCGCCAAACAGCACGCATGTAGAGCGATCCTGCCAGTCGAGCATAGAGCTCATCTTTTCCGAACTCACCACGAGGGCGTTCTTGTATCTTCCCGACGCCATCATGCTTGTTGCGACTTCCATTCCGTAAACGAAACCGGAGCAGGCGGCTTCGAGGTCGAAGCACGGGATATTGTTCCGTATGCCGAGCTTTGCTTGCAGTATGCAGGCTGTTGACGGAAAGAGCATATCGGGGTTTACAGTCGTCACAATTACAAGGTCGATGTCGTGCGGAGTCAGCCCCGCGCTTTCTATTGCCGCTTTCGACGCTTTTAAAGCCATGTCCGACGTGGTTTCTCCCTCGGCGGCAATGCGGCGGCACTTAATTCCCGACCTTCCGTATACCCATTCGTCGCTCGTATCGACTATCTTTGCGAGGTCGTCGTTCGTGACAATTTTTTCGGGCACGTATTTGCCTGTGCCTTTTATCACTATTGAGTTTGGTCTTTGGTTCTTCATTTCTGCGCGTTAATATATTGTTGCAGATTTTTCGGCGCCTATAAATTGAGATCGCCGATATTTTTATGGGCTAAAGAACTTTATTTTTTTTGCGCCGGCTCGGAGTCTTTCTGGGCGGCGGCGAGGCGGTTTTGCTCGCGCGCGGCGGCGAGGTTTGCGACGTCGGAGGCGATGCGGTCGTTCATGCGTTTGCGCAGGCAGCGAAGGGTGATTTCTATTGCGCCTGCAATTTGTTTCCGATTGCTCGAGCCGTGCGCTTTGACAACAAGCCCGTTGAGCCCCAAAAGCGGCGCCCCTGAGAATTTGTCTATCGGCAGGCGCTTTTTCAATCGCATAAACGCCCCCTTTGCAAGTAGCATTCCGATTTTTGAAATCCACGACTTGTACACCTCTTCCTTTATGATTTCCTTGAAGAGGCGTACGGAGCTTTCGAGCGATTTTAATACGACGTTCCCTGTAAACCCGTCGCATACGACGACATCGTACTGACCGTCAAAAAGATTGAAGCCTTCGAGCAGCCCGCCGTAATTTATGACACCTTCCTGCGCCTTGAAAAGCCTGTGGGCGGTTTGCACGAGCATATTGCCTTTGCCGTCTTCCGTGCCGTTGCTAAGCAATCCAACGCGCGGATTTTTCGCGCCGAGGGCGATTTTGGCATAGTTTGCGCCGAGGATTGCGTTGTCAACGAGGCTCTCGGGTTTGGGGTCGGGAGAGGCGCCTACGTCTATAAATATAAAATTTTTTATCTTTCCGGGAATTACCGTTCCGAGGGCCGGCCTTTCTATGCCCTGCATAGTGCGCAGCTTTATAGTGCCGCCCGCCATTAGCGCCCCCGTGTTGCCGCAGCTGAGAACGGCGCTTGCTGTGCCGAGCTTGACAATCTCTATTGCCCGCATCATCGAGGAGTCTTTTTTTGTCTTAATCGCCTGAATGGGCTTCTCGTCCATCTCTATGACTTCAGAGGCGTTATAAACCATAACGCGCGACTCCCTTATTAAGTTGTGGCGAAGCAACATCGGCGTTATTATTTCCTCGTTGCCCACCACTATTATCCCGAATTCCGACTTGTCTTCGGCAAGGGCTTTTTTTATGCCGATAATAATCTCCTCGGGCCCCATGTCCGAGCCCATTACATCTACGGCGATAGTTGGAATTTCGGGTTTCATTTGGCGGTTAAGGCGGGATAGGCGCGGTTGCCGCGGTCAATCCCAATGCCGTTTTTGCGCGCAAAATGGCGCTCGCAAAATTTTACGGCATATAAAAGAAAAAAACGCGGGAATTATTTATTGGAAATAAACCCGCATTACAATAAAAAATGACTTCGAGCTTAGGTTTTAGACCTTGACGCTAATCACCTGGCGCCCACGGTACATTCCGTTCGAGGGATTGACTCTGTGGAGCATGAAGAAAGAGCCGTCAGTCTGGTCTTTTACAACCTGCGGAAGTTTGTATTTGTTGGCGGCGCGGCGAAGGCGCGTGCGCTGCTTAGACTGTTTGCGTTTTGGTTGACCCATGGTATTACCTTTTAAATTTAATGAAAAGACAAACAAGTTAGTTTGAATACCGGCATTGTCAACAAATAATTTCATCTATTCTATGCCGGCTTATATTTTTGTGCGGGCTTCTGGATTCTTAGGCTTTTGAAAAGTCTTCCGGACTTGTGCGGAGCAAAAGCTATTTAGGCTTGCCGGTATCCAGCAGTGCGCGTTGAAATTCAAAGCGCCGCGTTTTTTACCGCGTTAGACTTTTCTTCACGCCGCGCCGTCGTTGCCGCGGCAGGAAGTGGGCGCCCGCGATGTTTTTTATGAATTTTCGGGCTAAATTACCGCGGCATTTTTTTTAAGGATTTTTGGACCGAGCTACCGCTTTCCCGCGAATTTTCAAGCAAGGTGCGGCGTCAATCCTATCAAGCAGCCTAATCCCCCGCGCCAAGCCGCAATCAGAAGATTGCTTGCGCCTCTTGCCACATAAGAGCTGCGCGCTAAGCCAAAATGCCTATCCCTTAATTGGTGAGTTCCCGCATTTCTATGCTCTGCGTGCAAATTAGCAGATTTTAATTTTGCCTTTAATTGCGTCTCATGCCCGCAAAGCGGGAGGCTTGCGGCTTACGGGATAATCTTTCGCGACAGTTCCCTAAAAATATTCCGCGCCCCTTCCGAAATATCGCGGGTGTGAAGCGACTTGTCTATCGGAATCCGCGCGAGAATTTCAGTGCCGAGCTTTTTTGCGGCATCGTCGGCGTAGCCTTCTCCGAATATGTATTCGCGCGTGCCATCGGGCATTTGCAAGTATGCCATATTTTCGATAACGCCGAGAATCTTTACGCCGCTCTTCTCGAACGCCGCAGCTCCCCTTACCGCCGTTGTCGCGGCAAGCTCGTTCGGAGTAGTCACTATCGCGACGCCGTCGATAGGTATGGTTTGTATTACGCTCAAAACGGCGTCTCCCGTCCCCGGGGGAAGGTCGAGAACCATTGCGTCGAGCTCTCCCCACTCGACTTCCCCCGCAAATTGTTTTATTGCGCTCGTCACCATCGGCCCGCGCCACAGCAGCGGCTGGGAGTCGTCAACGAGCATTCCCATGGATATTGTCTTAATTCCGTCCATCTGAGGGGGAATTATTTTTTGCTGGGCGTTTACTGACGGAAAGACTTTTTCGCCGAATAGAATAGTTGCGCTCGGCCCGTGGATATCGCAGTCCATAAGCCCGACTTTCGCGCTGCCGCCTGTCGAGAATCTCTCCGCCAGGGCTCTGGCGAGATTTACAGCTACTGTGCTTTTGCCGACACCCCCCTTGCCGGAGGCAACCGCTATCGTAAATTTTGCGCCCAACATTCCCTCAGGGGAGCTCTCCGCGTGGACGGGCTGCTTCTTGGAGGGATCTTCCGCTAGCAGCGACACATTGAATTCGCAATCCGGAAATTTTTTAGACAGCTCATGCGCTGAATCCGATACCACTTTTTTTGCGGTGTCTTCGGCGCCGCCTGTGAATATTTTTATTTCTGCTTTTTTGCCGTCGATTTTAACGTATTTTACCATGCCGAACGACACTATGTCTTTGCTGTAAGGCGGATATTTTACGGCTTTTAGGGCGTCGAGTATTTCTTCTTTTGTCATTTTGCGGATAGGGATAGTTTTATTAATTCTTCTGCGTTTGCGTCTTCGCCGAGCTTTGCAACGGCGAGCCTTACAGCCTTGTCGGCGTCGGCGGGTTTTACGCCGAGTGCTACGAGCGCCGAGAGCGCGTCCGAGACATTTGTCGGCGATGACGGGTTGTAGGGCAGGGGCGCGGAGCTTCCAGCGGAGGCGCCGAGGGCTTCGCGCAGTTCGAGCACGAGGCGTTCGGCGGTCTTTTTCCCGATGCTCGGGCACTTTGAAAGCAAAGATACGTCGCCCGCGGCGATTGCGCTTTTAAGAGAAGTCGACGACATTCTGCTTAGCATATTTAGCGCGATTTTAGGGCCTATGCCGGACACTTTTTCTACGAGCACCGCGAAGAAATCCCTGTCGGTCTCCGTAGCGAATCCGTATAGGGTTTGCGAGTCTTCGCGGTAAACTGCGAATGTGTGCAGAAAAGTTTCCGAACCTAATTTGGGGAGTTTTTCGGCGGTTGTGATGGGGATATTTACCCCGTAATAAACGCCGCCCACGTCGAGGACGGCGCTCAATGGGGAACTTTTTACAAGCTTTCCTCTTAGAGCTACAATCATGGTAAAAAAATATTTCGACCTTTAAATAATATCGGCTCTTTATTTTTACAAGTTATAAAATTAAGCGCCTGAGCCCGCGCGGGCTGACGGTAATTGGCGTTGACAGCGCAATGCCAGTTCCCGTTCCAATGCAATGCCGATTGTTGAGTGGCTTTTACGTTGGCGCAAATCTGGGACGATTGTTTTTAGATTGTGGTGATTGCGCGCGCCGCATAATTTGCGCGCTGTTTCTAATTCCGTTGTTTTCTTCTCATCTTGCCTCTTTATGCCGAAAAAAGCGGGCGGGACTTTCCTATGTAAATTTTTTAATTCTGCAAAGACGGACTTTAAAAAAGGGGGATTGGTTTTACACTTCCTTTTATGTTGCCGCTTGGGTGTGCCGGCAAGATATTCCGTTGCCCGCGCTATTTTGAAATCCTCAAACCGGCGCGGCTTGGCTAAAACAGATTCCGCGCAGAGTGTAAATAATGAGTTCCAAAAAAGTATCCGCTATTTTTTTTATATATAAAAAAGGACACCGCCTTGAAGTATCCTTCAAAGGCGGTGCATATTATACATATGATGGGGGAGGAAATTTTTTATGTACGTATATTCGTATGTTTTTATTTTTTATGCAAGAAAATTTTTAATTTTTTTCAATATCATTATCAATGAGTTGTGATTTTAGATGTTTTTTTGTGCGATTTTTTTTATCGAATCGGCGCAAATTTTTGCCGTAGTCCATGCCGCTTGCAAGTTGAACCCTCCGGTGATTCCGTCTATGTCCATACATTCTCCCGCGAAAAACAATGTAGGCTCTCCTTTTAAAGAGAATGTTTTTGAGTCCACACACTCGCATTTTAACCCTCCGCATGTGGTAAATTCGCCCTTGTGCGAGGATTTCCCGACAGCCTCCATTTTGTCGTTTTTAAGCGCGTTTTTTAGTGCGGCTTCGTCGCCTTTTGAAAAGTTTGACCACACTCTGCCGTACACTCCCGCCTTCGCGCACAAGTATTCCCACAGCCCGCGCGGAATGTCAAATAGCGGCGTGTTGCCCACAAACTTTTTCGGGTTATTTTTGCGCGCGGATAAAATTGCGGATTTAAAGTCTTCGTCGCCGACCGGCGCAATCCAATTTACTGTTATTGGAAACTTGTATGCACATTCCGCAAAAGCCCGCGCGCCAAAAGCGGACAATTTTAGGACTGCCGGCCCCCCAAGCCCAAACATTGTCAAGAGCATCGCTCCGCGCGCTGAAAACTCTCCGGAAGGCGTCTGCGCCCTTATTTCTGCGTCGGCAACAGACGCTCCTGACATATCCCGCCACTTGGCGTCGGACGCGCGGTCTGTTTTTAAAGCAAAGAGAGACGGCACGGGCGGCGAAAATTCCCCGCCGAGTTTTTCTATGCTTTCTTTGAGCTTTTTGCTCCAAGTCCCGCCAATTGAGAATAAAACGAAATCTGCTGCAACGATATTGCGCGCGCCTTCACCCGATTGCTTGTGCTCGCCTTCGCTTGGTTGCTCTCCGCGCGCTTTATTCGGTTTCGCGCAGACCGCTTCCATAGGTGCTGTGTCGCACCCGCAGCCCGAAAAATCCGCAATGTCCGTGCCGCGCCTCGGAACGTTTCCGCGCGAACCCCTTCCAAATTCGTCTATATATGTAATATTCCACCGCCCGTCGGAAGTTTTCTCGACCGATTCCACGCCCGCTCCGCAAATAAGCCGCGCTTTTTTTGCAGCCCGCTCAAGTGCGCCTGCAATCGTGCGGGAGTCGTCCGATACGGGAAATACCCTTCCGCAATCCTCAACTTTGGATTCTACTCCAAGCGTTTTAAAAAATTCGCGGGTCTTTTCGCAGCCGTACCCCATAAGCGGCTTCCTCAAAAATCCCGCCCCGCGCGGATAAAAAGCTTTTGGGTTTCCGCCGTCGATTGCCGTGTTTGTAAAATTGCACCTGCCGCCGCCCGACAGAATAACTTTCTTTAACGGTGAATTTGTCCGCTCCAAAATTACGGCTTCGACGCCTTCCGCATCGCGAAGGTTCGCCGCGCAAAACATTCCGGCGGCTCCCGCGCCAATTATCGCCACCGTCTTCATTCGTCGGAACCTCTCGAAAGCGCTTCGCCTATCCTGTTGAGGGCAAACAGAGTCAGGCTGAAAAACAGGGCGGGAAATATAAGCATCCACGGGGCGTCTTCCATATATTCTGCCCCGTCCTTTATAAGCGCGCCCCACGACGGAAGCGGTGCTTGGACTCCGAGCCCGAGAAAACTTAAAAACGATTCCAAAAGCATTACGCTCGGAACTGTAAGCGCCGCGCAAACGAGTATCGGCGCCGATATGTTCGGCAATATGTGCCGCATTACTATCCCAAACTTGCTTTCGCCGAGTGCTGTTGCCGCTTCAACATACGCCCTCGATTTTACGTCGAGAGCGCATGCCCTGACTATCCTCGCCATAGTGAGCCATTCAACGGCGCCGATTGCCGCGAATATGAGCCATACCGACCTTCCAAATACAACCGTCAGCAAAATTACAAATATTGTGAAGGGCAGGGAGTACGCGATATCGACAATCCTCATCATTACCGAATCCGTCCTCCCCCCGCACATCGCCGAGACAACCCCGTATGATACGCCGATTACCGCCGCAACGAGAGTTGCAAGAGCCCCCACTGCGAACGAAACCCGCCCCCCGTACAATATGCGCGAGAGCAAGTCGCGCCCGAGCATATCCGTCCCAAACGGATGTTCGAGCGACGGCGCGGACGCCCCAAGCGCGAGGTCTTGTGCGTCGTATCCGTACGGGGCGAGAATTGGGGCCGCTATGCACGCCGCCGCCGCGAGAATTACAAACAGCGCGCATGCGAGCGAAAGTTTGTCGCCCAGCAAAATTTCCGCCGCGCCCGCCGCTTTCGCCCGCCAAGATGCGGCGCTTTTTGAGGCTTTTATTGCCCCCGATTTTTCCCCGCCTCCGCTCATTTTTTCATTTCTCCGGCTATTCGCGGATTTACCGCCGCGAGCGCAATGTCGGACAGCAGGTTGAATAAGAGTATGAATACGGCGTAAAGCATTACGCAGCCCATAATCATAGTGTAGTCGTTGTCGAGGGCGCTCGAAATAAAGAACCGCCCGAGCCCCGGTATCTGGAAGATTGTCTCCACCACAAATGAGCCCGTCATAAGCCCTGCGGCGGCCGGGCCGAGGTATGCTATGGCGGGGGCAATCGCGTTGCGGAGAACGTGGGCAAAAAGGATTCTCGCCTCCCCCGCGCCTTTTGCGCGCGCGGTACGCACATACGGAAGCTTCATTTGGCGGCGGACGGAGTTGCCCGTAAGGCGCGCTATCCATGCGGCGTAGAAAAACGCGAGCGTGACCGACGGCAATACGGCGTCCGAAAAGGACTCCCAACCCATCGAGTTGAACATTTTAAGGTTTGTTGAAAATATCAAAATTAGTATGGGGCCAAGTACAAACGCAGGAAGGCATATTCCCAAAAGCCCCGCGCCGTATATGAATGCCGCAGCCCCCCCGCGGGCCGCCGCGGCGAGCCCGAGGCAAACGCCGAATACCGTTGCCAATAAAAGTGCGTATGCCCCCAATTCGAGCGAAACCGCCGCCTTCTCCCTGAGTATTTCCGACACTTTCCAACCGTCGTACTTATAGCTTGGCCCCAATTCCCCGCGGGCGAGATTGCCGAGAAATTTAAAATACTGCTTTGCGATAGGCTCGTCCAGTCCGTAGTAAGCGTTTAGCGCCTTAATCGTCTCTTCCGACACGGGTCTTTCGCGGTCGAACGGCCCGCCCGGCACGAACCTTACCATAAAAAATACGGCCGTCACAATTATCAGGAAAACGGGGACAGCTTCGCATATTCTCTTTAAAATGTATTTTGTCATTTGGCGGAGGCGTCGAGGCTGACGCCGAGAAAATTGTGGTAGTCGAGAGGGTTTGAATCCCACCCGCGAATTTGCGGAGATATCAGATAGGAGCGCGAGTAGAAATATACAGGGATAAGGGCGGCGTCGGCAAGGAGGACGCCTTCGGCCTCGGCAAGCTTCCTGTTGCGCGCCGACTTATCGGCGGCGTTTGATGCGTCGTCGCAAAGCTTGTCGAAGCGCGCGTTCGAGTAGCGGCTATGGTTTAGCCCGCTGTCCGATACAAAGTTTGAAAGGAAGCTTTCCGGGTCGGCGAAGTCCGCAACCCAGCTTGAGCGCGCCACGCAGAAGTCTCCGCTGCGCCTCGCCGCGAGATACGCTGGCCACGAAAGATTGTAAAGCTCGGCGTCAACGCCGAGGTTTTTTTTCCACATATTTGCGATTGCTTCTGCAATCGGCTTGTGCTGCTCCGACGTATTGTAGGTTATCGTTATTTTTCCGAGTCCCCTTCCGCCTGGGTATCCGGCGTCTGCGAGCAGTTTGCGCGCGGCTGCCGCGTCTTCGCGCACCATAAATTCCGGAGGGGTAGAGTATGTTCCGCAGTTCGGCGGCACGAACGAGAATGCGGGGGTTTGGCCGCCTTTCAGTATGCCGTCGATAATTGCCTTGCGGTCAATCGCCATGGAGAGAGCTTTTCTTACAAGGGGGTTGTCGAGCGGTGGGCGGCTTGAATTTAGCATGTAATAGTAAACGCCAAGCCACGGGTCGGCGCGCAGGCATTTCGGAAAATTTTTCTTCGTGTGTTCTATGCGCGCGGGCGACACCGACTCTGTAATATGAAGCTGCCCGGAGCGGAACGCGCGGTCTTCCGTATTTATGTTCGATATCGGGAAGAAATCCACGCCGTTTAATTTTAGCATTTTAGCCGCGCGGAAATGCGGGTTGCGCCGCAGGGAGACCCTGTCGTTGATTCTCCATTCCGCGAGAGTGAACGGGCCGTTTGAGACCATATTCCCGGGGCGCGTCCAGACCGAGTTCCGCCTGTCGCAAGCCCCGAATTTTTCGAGCGTTTTTTGCGGGAGCGGAAAGAACGCATTGTGGCAGAGCATCGAGAGAAAGTGCGGCGTCGGCCTTTCGAGCTCTACAACGAGAGTTCCGTCGCCTTCTGCGCGCGCCCCGAGCTTTGCCGTATCCTTCTCAATGCCCGCGCGGATTTTTTCGGCGTTTTTTATGGGCGCGAAAAGCGAAGAATATTCGCTGCCGATTTGCGGAAGCAGCGCCCTGCGCCATGCGAATACGAAGTCATTGGCGGTGACTTTCGAGCCGTCCGACCACTTTGCGTTTTCGTCGAGCCTGAAAGTATATTTTTTACCGCCGTCGGAAATCTCCCAGGACTTCGCCGCGGCGGGCTTTGGTTCGAGCGTTTTTGTGTCGGCGCACACGAGGCCCTCAAAGAGTCCTGAGAGGATTTTGAACTCCCCGAAGCCCGTTGCGAGCGACGGGTCGAGCGTCGCCGGATCCGCGCCGTTGCCGACGAGCAAAATGCCCTTTTCAGCGGCGATTTCCGCTGCGGGGCGGCTCTGCCAGCAAGCGCATAGCGAGCACGTGGCCGCTGTCGCAGATAGAAGGCGGAATATGTATGTAAAAGCGCGCGGCATTTTAAAATCTTGGGACGGAGGCTATCAGTTCCTTTGTGTACGGGTGCTTCGGATTTTTACATACTTCTTCGGCACCGCCCGTTTCGACTATTTTGCCGCGCGTCATTACCATTATTCTGTCGCTCAAATATTCAACTACCGCTATATCGTGCGCAATAAAGAGCATTGCTATGCCAAACTTAGCCCGCAAATCCTCCAACAGATTTACTATCTGCGCCTGTACGGAGACGTCGAGTGCGCTTACGGGCTCGTCGCATATTACGAATTCGGGCTCGACCGCGAGCGCCCTTGCTATGCCGATGCGCTGTCTTTGCCCGCCGGAAAATTCGTGGGGGTACCTTTGCATGTGGTCGGGGGAAAGCCCGACGGTTTCGAGAAGCTCGGCTACGCGGTCGCGCCTCTGGGAGCGCGTCATTTGCCTAAAATGTATGCCGAGGGGCTCGGATATTATCTGCAAGACGTTCATACGCGGATTTAGCGAGTTGAACGGGTCTTGAAATATCATCTGTATTTTTTTTCGGTAGGGCATGAAGTCGGCGTTCGGCAAATCCGAGATTTTCTTGCCCTCGTAAAAAATTTCACCGCCCGAAATCGGAGCGAGCCTTATGATTGAGCGCCCGGTAGTCGTTTTGCCCGAGCCGCTCTCGCCGACTAACCCGACAATCTCCCCCCGTCCTACGCTAAAGCTTACGCCGTCCACGGCATTGAAAAATTTCTTCGCGCGGGAGAACACACCCCCGCCTATTCCGTAAGAGACGCGCAGGTCGCGCACTTCAAGCAAAGGCGGCGTTTTTTCAGAGTTTTGCATAGTCTATTGGGCGGAGCCTTTCGCCTTTGTGCCCCAGTCTGGGAATGCAGTTTATCAGAGCCTTGGTGTATGGGTGCTGTGGATTGTGCAAGACGTCGCGGCACTTGCCTGTCTCGACTATCTCGCCCCTGAACATTACGATTACCCGCTCGCAAAGCTCGGAAATTATACCAAAGTTGTGGGTGATTAGCAGAATCGCCATCTTGCGCTTTTTGCGAATCTGCACAAGAAGGTCTATTACCTGCTTTTGAATGGTGACGTCGAGCGCTGTGGTGGGCTCGTCCGCAACGAGCAATTTCGGCCTGCATGCGAGAGCCATCGCAATCATTGCGCGTTGAAGCATTCCGCCGGACATCTCGTACGGATAGGAGCGCGCGCGCAACGCGGCGTCGCGTATTCCGACCTCCGCGAGGGAGTCCGCCACCGTCTTTTCAACGTCCGTGCCTTTGGGCGAGTGCAGCCTCACCGCCTCCGCAATTTGCGAGCCCACTGTAAAAAGCGGGTTGAACGATGTTGAGGGCTCTTGAAATATGTAGGCTATCTCTCCGCCGCGCGCTTTTCTGAGCTCTGCGCCCGTCATCTCGCCAACATTTTTGCCGCCGCACAAGATCTTGCCGGATACGGAGCATATGGGCGGCGGGGGGAGAAGGCGCATCAAGCTCATGGCGGTCACGCTCTTGCCCGAGCCGCTTTCGCCTACTATCGCCACGCTCTCGCCGTCGTCTATTTTAAAGCTGATTCCCTTTACGGCGTCCGTGTGCCCGCGCCGCGAGTCGAAGCTTATTTTGAGATTTTCGACTTCCAGCAGGCTCATTGCGCGCCGCCTCCGCCGGCAATTTTACGCTTCATGGAAAGTATGTTTTTGCCGTTTTCGCGGCGGTATGAGACGTCGTCCATATACTCTTTGACAAGGAAAATTCCCAAACCTCCCACGGAGCGCGAATATACGTCGGCTTTCAAGTCGGGCGGAGGGACCTGTTTTAGCGGGTTGAACGGCGGCGCGCTGTCGGATACTTCGGCGACAATTTTGCCTCCCGCCGCAGAGAGGGAAACCTCTATTTTTTTGTCGGGGGAAAGCCCGCATCCGTATATCGCGCTGTTTGAAAAAACTTCTTCAAGGCACAGATTCAGCGCGAAAACGGAATCGGCGTCTATGCGGTTTTCGGCGCAAAAGGCGTCGGCGTCGGTGCGCAAGGCGTCGAGCGAATCGAGCACTGCTGGATAGGCTTTTCTCATCTCACTTAAAAATTATTTCGCATAGGGAAAAATCGTCCTCAAAGGAGTCGCTCCTCTGGATATCCTTGGAAAATGCCATCATGCTTTCCACTTTCGAAAGCCCTGCGCGGGCGGGCTTTGGTATTTCAGCGACAAATTCGTCCAAAGACATCGTGTGGCCGTCCGGCTTTTCAACCTCGTACACGCCGTCGCTGAATACGTACAGCTTGGAGCCGCGCTCCACTTTTACTTTGTCGCTGCGGAAGTTCATCGGAGTCATTCCTCCGATAATAAATCCGTTTGTCGTCAGCCGCCGAACATTTCCGCCTGAGACGAGAATCGCCGGAGGGTGGCCGCCCGATGCGTATGAGAGCTCGCGCGAGGACTTGTCGTAAACGCCGTACCACAGGGTGAAATACATTCCGTTTTGCCGTTCCATCTCGAATGCGTTGTTTAGCGCGGACAAAACTTGGTCGGGCTTGCCGAAATCAACGTCCGAGAGCGTGCGCGACCTCAGCGCATTCATCGCCGAAACCGACAGCAACGCGGCTCCGACCCCGTGCCCGCACACGTCCAGCAAATAGACGGCAAATTTGTCGGAGTCTATCCACCCGTAGCCGAAGCAGTCGCCGCCGAGCTCCGTTGAACTCTTGAAAATCCAGTCTGACGATAGGTCAGAGGTGTCTATTTTTTCGGGGAGGAGGCTCGTCACGTAATTCTCGGCTTCGTCAAGCTCCTTTTTTAGCGCAATCTGGCTTTGCTGGAGCTTGTTCATGGCGTCGTTTCTCTCGCACAGCGTTGTGTATGCGCGGGAGTGGTAGCGTATTCGCGCGAGGACTTCAAGCTTGTCCGGGAATTTGACCATGTAGTCGTTTGCGCCGTTTTCAAATGCGCGGTATTTTACGTCGGGCTCCTCCTTCGAGGATAGAACGACGAGGGGAATGTCGCGCGTGTCGGGGCAGGCTCGGAAAAATTTTACGAGGGTCAGCCCGTCAACTTCCGGCATAATCAAATCCTGCAAAATTACAGTTGGCTTGACTTCCTTTGCGGCGTCTATGGCCTTTGACGGATTGGGGCAATAATATAAGCTTATGTCGGGCTGGTCGGCGAGCAGGCGCTTCATTGCTTCCGCTATGATTTTTTGGTCGTCAACAAGCAGAACGCGCGCTTTCGCCTTCTCCTCTTGCAGGGCGCCCGATAGATGTGATATGTCCGTCATTGCGTCGAATATATTTTTTTACGCGGGCCGAATGCAACCCTTATTTTATATAATACTATGATATCGGCTTTTTTCCATGAGAGTTTGCAGGCGCAAGAATTTTATTTCTGCAAAGGCTTGCGGATTGCTGCAAGTATGAGCCGGAAAATTATGCGCTGGGCCGGAGGGGTGTTGCGCCGGGTTCTCGCCGGCAATCCATATTTTGCAAAAGATATTTGAAAGCGATGTGCTTATCCTAAAAATTTAGCAGTTTTTTAATTTAACAATCAGTGTTTATTGTAGTTTGGCGGCGGGTTGCATTGACTTGGGGGTTGCGGGCGTGGCTTTCGGCTGTTTTAACGCTTTGCGCCGTGCGGCAATCGCGGTGCGCCGATATACAATAGGTAGTTTTAACTAAGTTCGGCTGTATTTTTTGTCCAAAAGAGGAGCAACCGCGCGGCGTAACTTGCGTGCAAAATGCCATAAAAAATCCCCGCCGAAAATTTTTTGGCGGGGAATAATATAGACAAAGGTTTGCGAATATAAAGCCGTCTATTCGGAAAAATATGCAGCCTGAGATTTTCCGAAGCGGAAATTATTCGACCGTCGCCGACTCAATTTTTTGGGGCTTGACGGGCTTGTCCATGAATCCTGTGGGAGTGTTTTCTATCTTTCTAACAACGTCCATTCCCTCGATGACTTCGCCGAATATAGTGTGGTGCATGTGAAGCCACGGTGTGGGGACGGTTGTTATGAAGAACTGGCTGCCGTTTGTTCCCGGACCGGCGTTTGCCATTGCCAAAAGCCCAGGGCGGTCGAACGCCACGTCCGGAGAGCACTCGTCCTCAAACGGCTTGCCCCACACGGATTGCCCGCCGCAACCAGAACCTGTCGGGTCGCCGCCCTGAATCATAAAGTCCTTTATTACGCGGTGGAAAGTTATGCCGTCGTAATACCCGCTGCTTGCGAGCTTTTTGAAGTTTTCGCACGCTTTGGGCGCTACTTCGGGAAACAACTTTATTTTTATGTCTCCGCAGTTCGTGTGAAGGGTTACTATATTTTTATTTTCTGGCATGGCTATTTCTTTATGTCGCAGGTTGGAGCGTTCGGGCAGCTGGAGCATTCGACGATTATTTCGTCGGCCGACTTGCCCGGGGGAATGAACGGCAGAACGTGCTCGTCGTGCTCGACAATCACTTCCAAAAGATACGGCTTGTCGGACTTTAACATTCTGTCAATCGCGGCGGGAAGCTCGGATTTCTTCCATACCCTTTCGCAAGCCCAATCGTACCCCTCGGCTATTTTGCAATAGTCGGGGTATATCGCATCGATATTTTCGGGGCCGCCCATATTGTTCGGGTCGCGCGACAAAACAGTGTTTCCGCGCGTTCCGCCGTAGAGCATATCCTCCCACTGCATGACCATTCCGAGGAATTGGTTGTTCAGAATCATCGCCTTCACGGGAATGTTTTCCATTACCGCCGTTGCCATTTCCTGAATGTTCATCTGGAATGAGCCGTCGCCGTCGATATCGACAACTTTCGCCTTCGGGTTGGCGACTTTTACGCCTATTGCCGCCGGCAACCCGAAGCCCATTGTGCCCGCGCCGAGAGAGCTGATAAACTGGCGCGGCTTGGAGAATATGAAGTTTTGCGGAGTCCACATCTGGTGCTGGCCTACGCCGGTGGTGACGATTACGTCGCCTTTGGATACCTTGTAAAGTTCCGCTATCGCCTCTTGCGAGGTTATATTTTTGCGGTTATGGCGCCCGAAGGGGTAGGGGTGGACTTTCTTCCACTGGGATATTTGCCCAATCCATTCCGAGAAGTCCGGCTTTTTGGACAATTTTTTAGCGGTGGCCAAAAGCTTGTCGAGGGCTGCGCCAACTTCGGAGCACACACTCAGGTCAACCTTTACGTTTTTGTTTTGCTCTGAAATATCGATATCCAGATGTATTATCTTTGCGTTTGGCGCAAATTTTGAGACAACGCCCGTTATTCTGTCGTCGAAGCGCGTGCCGAGAGCGATGAGCAGGTCGGATTCAAGCACGGCCCTGTTGCCGACATACGTTCCGTGCATTCCAAACCAGTATAGGTTTTTCTTTTCCATCGGATCGACGCAACCGATGCCCATGAGAGTCGTAGCGACGGGTATTCCGAATAATTTTGAAAATTCGTCGAGCTTTTTTGACGAGCCTGAAGATATGATTCCGCCGCCGGCGTAGATTACGGGCTTTTTTGATGCGGAAATCATGGAAATAATTTTGGAGATTTCGGCGTCGGAGGCGACGGAAACCGGCTTAATACCTGGGAGATCCGGCTTGGCGTCGAAGTCCGGGACGAACACTTTTTGTTGGACGTCCTTGGGAATGTCGATGACAACAGGTCCGGGCCTGCCGCTTTTCGCAATTAAAAACGCCTCTTTAATAATACGCGGCAAATCCTCCGCATTGAGGACGAGATAGCTGTGCTTTACGACGGGCAGTGTCATTCCGAATACGTCAGTTTCCTGAAATGCGCTTTTGCCGATGAGCGACTGGAAAACCTGTCCGGTGATTGCGACCATGGGAATGCTGTCCATGAACGCGTCGGAAATAGTGGTGAGAAGGTTCATTGCGCCGGGGCCGCTGGTTGCCATGCATACGCCGACCTTGCCGGTGGAGCGAGCGTATCCGTGGGCCATAAAACCGCCGCCCTGTTCGTGCCTGGGGAGAATCACGCGGATTTTCTTAGAGCGCGTAAAGGCGTTGTGGAGATCGATTGAAGAACCGCCCGGATATGCAAAGACAATGTCTACCCCTTCGTTTTCGAGGCAGCGCACTACGACGTCGGCGCCCTTCATCGCGGCGGGGTTAACGGTTTTTTTTGATGTCTTTGTCTTTACTTTCATATATAGGCTTTGTTTGTTTTAGGTATGGGCGGCGTCTTCAAGAAGGCGTTTGGCCCCATTAAAATTAGCTTACTTTACGAGCATTGCGCATTTCTTCAACCATTTTTTTGCGGCGTTTTTTTGAAAAAATTAAAAAAAAGCTGGAAAATGCCGCCGATATCTTATTTGATTTAAACATCAACAAGAAGAATATCCCAATCAAACCATTCCGAAAAATACGTTTTTCGGCAAAGATTTGCAATCCCTGTATAAGATGAGATTTAGAACCCGACTTATAAAAATAATAACGGCGGCCTGCGCGGCGGCGGTATTGCCGGTTGCGGCCCTCGCCCAAGACGCGGCGGAGGTAAAACAGATGGGAACGACCGTCTTGAAGGACCAGGCTATGGAGCTGGTGAACGCCAAGAGGTATCTCGAAGCGCGTCCGTACATGGTAGAGCTCGTGACGAGAATTTCCGATTCCGACGACGCCAACCTGAAAAAACAGCTTGAAGACCTATATTTCTTCATGGCGTACAGCTATGTGCAAGAGTACGACGCCACGAAGGACGACAAGCTCCTGGACAAGGCGATAGGCTTTTTCGACAAAGTAATAAAGGAATTCCCCGGCGGGAAAATGGCCAACAACGCGATAGAGGTTGAGGCGAGTTGCTACGCGGCGCGCGGGGATCTCGTAAAGGCTGCAACCTGCCGCGAGCGCCTTCTTGAGCCGCCCTATTCCAATGGTTTGAGCAACGCCAAGCGCTACGAAATTATAAAGAAGATAGCGGATTTGTTGTTTACCGCGCAAAAGTGGCAGGAAGGGGAAAAATGGTTCAAATTGAAGCTCGAAGGAGCGAAAGACCCCGAAGATAAGGTTTCAGCCGCATCGGCTTTGATCCAGACTGCAACGAATCTGAAAAAGTTCGACGACCTCAAACAGTATCTTAAATACATGTCCCTAGACACGGTTTCGCGCAGCGATCTCGGTCTGAATATGGCTCTGCTAAACGCGGGCGACAAGCTCGTTGAGCAAAAGCGCTACAGCGAGGCTTCCGCGCTTTATTCGATGGTTTTCGGCCGCGATAAAATCCTAAAAAACCTGACTTCCTATGTTGATAAGACAAAAAAGCGCGTAGAAATCCTAAAACGCATAAACCCGACGAACCCGCAAATAACGGAGCTCGACAACAAAGTTAAGTCCATCGAATACGCAATTAACAAAATAAACGACGACGTCGTGGACTATACGGCGGATTTGATGCTAAGAGCGTCCCGCAACTATATGCTAACAAACCGCGACTACGAGAGCTTCTGGTCGTACATGCAGCTGCTCGATCCCAAGTTTAGGGAGCATCCCGCGCGCGAAGACTTCTTTTACGCTGCGATAATCGGCGCCTACAAGATAGGCAAAAACGAGGAAATGTACAAACTCTGCCTTGAATATTTGAAGGATTTCCCGGACGGGCAGTACTACAACGACGCGCAGTTGCGAATCGCGCAATATTGGCTCGGCAAGAAAAACTATCCGGAATTTTTCAAGGTCGCAAAGGCTTTCGTTGAGGAATATCCGGACGAATCCCCGTATTCAAACGACCTCGTATTCCTGATGGGGCGTACATGGCTCGAAAATAGCGAGTACAAGGAACTGATAAAAACATACTCGCAATATGTTGAAGACTTTGAGGATTCGAGCATATCCGACGGCTTGCTATACTGGCTCGGCATGGGCTATATGGCCGACGGCGACTTCAAAAATGCAGGAAGGGTATTCGGCGAGATTACCGAAAATTATCCGATAAGCCCCTATGCGGAGGACGCCGGATACCGCAACGGCGTGGCTCTCTTCGGGATAGGCGACTTCCCGAAAGCGCGCGAGGCCCTTACAAACTTCATAGAATCGTATCCCGAAAGTGCTTTGCGCGGCGAAGTGGAATACTTCCTCGGCGACATCTACGCAAACTCGATGGCAGTCAAGGAAGCTATCGAACACTACATGGACGTCGAAAAGTACACGAAGAACCAGAGTATTATAGACAACGCCTACACGCAGGCCGCGAAGCTGCTCATGGCGGACGAAAAATACGAGGATGTCGTAAAACTAATGGATAAATACCTGTCTACATTTAAGAAAGACGGTATCCCCTCGACGATAAATTCGCACAAGGCTCTCGCGCTTGAAAAGCTTGGTTTGCCCGCCGACGCGCTTGAAATATACCGCAACGCAATCGACAAATACGGCGACAACCCAAAAGACGACGGCGTCGATAAGATGATACTCGACTACGACCGCCTCCGCAATGCGAACTACGACATGCTAAACGCCACCGTTGCGTTTATCGAAAAATTGATGAGCGACAGGGAGCTCTTATATAATATGGTGGAGGTGCCCGCGCAAAGGTACAGGTACTTCATGGCCAACCCGAAGATAGACAAGCGAATATACAACAGCTTCAAGCACGACACTTCTTTCGGCCCGAATCTTTACAACGACAAGTCCAACATAAAAGCGCTTCTTGAAAAATACAAGGGTCAGCTTGCAAAATACCCCCAGAAGGCTGAGGACTTCTTTAAGGATCTTCTCAAAAAGGCCGAGTCCGAAAAGCGCGACACGCTCGCATTCAGGCTAATGATGGGGCTCGACTCCATCGGAAAGCCGATTCAGGTTGCAAAGATGTTCGACGAGAAAGACATTAAAAAGGCTTCTGTCAGAACCCTCGCATGGATAGGCAAAATAAACGAGAAGTTCGCCCCCGAACAGGCGCGCAAGGCTTTTAACGAGGCAAAAGCGCGCGATGAATACGACTATCTGATAGACGTATTATTCGCGGAGGCGGCTCTCGAAACGCGCCAGACTAACTGGGACAAGGTCTTGGCAATTTACACTCAAATAGAGGAGGATTTCCCGTCGGATCCCCGCGCGGCGGAGGCGGCTCTAAAAAAGGCTGATACGCTCATGGCTCTCGGCAAACGCCAAGAGGCGTCTGAGAAATACGAGGAAATACTTAAATCGCCAAGTTGGCGCGGCGAATCGTACGCAGAGGCTCTGTTCAAACTTGGCAATATCGCCCGCGACGCAAAAGATTCAAATAAGGCGATAATGTATTATGAAAGATGTTTCCTCGGCTATGCCAACTGCTACAACTGGACCGGTAAAGCGGTAATTCAGGCCGCCAAGGTTCTCGCCGCAGAGGGCAAGCGGGACGAAGGAAGGGCTATTTGCAAAGAGTTTGTGGGGAACGAGGAAAACAAGAAATCTCCCGACTACGAAGAAGTCAAACAGCTCGAGCTTACAATATAAAACCCATTTTCCCCAAGGATTGATATGAAACATTTTGAGAGAAGCGCACTTATACTTTTGGCTGTGGCGGCGGCCTCATACGCTCCGGCGCAGCAGGCCGCTCCCGCGGCCGCACCGGCACCGGCAGCTGCGCCCGCGGCGGCAGAGGTTTCTCCGGCGGATAAGCCCGACCGTTCATACTCGGCGGATTACGCAGATAGGAAAGCCAATCTGTTTCTCGTTGACAAAACCAATAAAAACGAGTCTTCAATGACGCTCAAAAGCGCCGAGGGCAAAAATTTTGTGTTTTCCGATGCAACCGGCGGAGAGATGACTGTTGCAAAAGACTCAAAAGTATACACTTTCCGAGTAAAGGCCGACAATAAAGTGCTGTCTGCCGCGCGCGACGCCGCCAACGACGGCAACTGGGACTCCGCAGTGAACTATATGCGCCCGATAGTCTATCCGCTCGCGCCTCTGGCTGTACTCTCTGACGAGGCATTCCCGGACGGCAATGCAATGATAGAATTTTTCCTGTCGGGCTTGCTGAATTGCGGAAGGCTCAAAGAGGCGGCGGCGTATGTTGCGATGATACCCGTCCAAGACGCGTCGGTATCTATAAAATCTTCTGCCTTGAGCGTAGCGAGAGCCCTTGCTGAAAATAAAGATACGGAATCGGCTGAAAAAATAGTGGACAGAATAAAGCTAAATTCTGCGTCTGCCGAAATACTCTCCCAGGTAATGGACGTTCTCGACCAGATGAGAAATGCCGGCGACTACAAGAGGTGCGTTCTTCTATACGCAAAACTTGCGGCGGTTGACGGAAACCCGATGAAGAATCAGGCAGCTCTTTGGGGCGTATTCTGCGATATGGCAATGGGCAATCAACTTTCGGCGCAGGGAAGGTTGTCGACTATCGAAATGGATAGGACTGTTCCGGAATTTTCGTTGCTTCAAATGGTAAAGGGAATGTTCAAGGAATCGGGCAAGACCCCCGACCACAAGGCCGCCCTCGAGCTTTACTCGGAAGGTGTGGTCTTTGGCTCTCTGACCGACTCTTGGATGCCCGAATTGCTTTATAGAACGGCAATGGCGTACAAAAATATAAAAAATTTTGTGGCTTCGAATGAAATATTTGCGCAGCTCCAAACGCTGTATCCTGAAAATCCCTTTACAAATCTGGGCAAAAAAGAGATAGTCGAGATAAAGAAGGAGGAGCCAAAAGACGATTCCGACGAAGACGACGAAGAATAGCCTTTCAATCACCCCATAGCGATTTATTATGAAACTTCATCATTTTAGGCCAAAGAGAGAGAAACGCGGACTCCTATATCAGGTGTTTATAGTAGTTGCGGTTATTCAGATTGTGCTGCTGATTACTTTCGGCAGCGTGATAGTCACGCAATCCATAATAATGGACGAGAACAAGTTTGATGCTCCGCCAACGATAGAGAAAGTCGACCAAGTAAGAAAGGAGACGCGCGTTCGCGTGCAGCAACAGCAGAAAAAAACCCAAAAGCTTACGCGGCGCATAAGCATCACAAATCCTCAAAATACCAATCTGCCGCAGGTAAACATAACGCTGCCTCCTACAATGTCGATGGGAGCCGCCATAAACACGATATCAAACATCGATATGACCTCGAAGTTTAACATCGTAACAACAACTGTTAATATCGGCGGCATAAAATCGAAAACGGAAAAAGTGCTCATTTGCATAGATACCGGCAAATATTTGATGACAGACGAACGAGGCGGTCTCGATACATACAAGGCTATACGCGAAGATATCAAAAAGCTCGTGAATAATCTGCCGCCGACAGTTCTCTTTAACTTGATGGCATTCACTACCGAGTATGGAACGGCTATAAATATGTTCCAGCCAACCCTTGTTGCGGCAACATCCGCAAATAAGAAAATGGCGTGCGACTGGGTGGAGCCCTTGAATGCGAGCCTCAGCCGTCTCGGTCCTGGCGGGAATAACTACAAATTAAAATATCCGTTCCTTCCCCAGCCTCCGGATTCCAACCACTACCACCAGGGTGTTTCAAATATATACCGCATCTACCAGGCTGCGCTTGAACAGGGAGCCGACACAATATATATGCTTACGACTTCGTGGACTGACCCTGAAAGAATTAAAAAGCCTTGGAGTAATGCCCAGACTCAGCGCTATGTAAGAGATATGGCAAGGTATTCTGAAAACATTGAGCGCCAGCGCCGCTCTGCTGGTTGGAACGACCAAAAGCAAATTGAGTTCGAACGCAAGGATATGATTGCAATGCGCACTGGAATCAAGAAGGCGCGCGAATGGATAAAGAATGAGAACGAACGCCGCGCTAAAAAAGGCCAGCCGCTGTACACTGCAAATGTCACGCAGGCAATGTGGGACAACAAATTTTATGAACGTCCGCAGCCGTATCCGCCGTCAACAGGCGGCGTAAAAGCTCCCGAAATCAAGTTCGACAGCTACGGCAGGAGCGGGATATTAAAGTACTACGAAAAACTTTTCAAAGAGGTTTACCGCGACAAGCAAATGAAACCTCCGACACTCAATATGATTGTTTTCCGTGGTAAAAACGAAACCCTAACTCCCGCAGAAAACAGAGTAATAAAACAATTCACATCTTCCAACAACGGCGGAAGAAGCTGTGTGTTGAAAGGTTTGAAGCCTGTCTCGGAATACGATTAATTCACAGTTTTCACTGCATTCTGTCCCAAATACGATGTCTCTTGCGGCATGATGGACAGTTTTACAGTGGGATACAAAAAAGTTTCTGATGTTTTGCGGCCGCCGATTTTACTCGGCGGCTTTTTTATTTTTTTATTGCGGGGGATAGGCGCCCATATATGCAGGTTGGGCGCGAGATGCCTTTTAAAGTGCAAAAAAGGAGTTAAAGTTCCGAGATAACGGAGTTGCCGTTTTTTTTAGGAGACGCGCCGACTGCATATTTCGCAATAACTTTTTAGTTTGTTTAAGCCGCTCTTTAAGCTGCCAATACAAAAGTTTTTTGTCTGGTTAAATTTGTTGGAGATTGGCGGTATGGGCAGATTCCGCAAGTAAAGGCCAAGCGCGCAAAGCTTTTATAGGCGAGGGCGGCCTTTTTTTCACGAATGTAAAAGAATTTTTTTGCGTAAATAAAAAATCTCCATGCGAGCAAAATCCCCAAAGAATCCACAAAGATTTTGCGCTGCCGCTTATGGAATGCTCAAAATAAAATATTTAACATCTAAAAATTGCGGTAAGAATGCGTTTGATAGTACGGATATTTTGGGAGGTATGAATCGCACATTACGGGTTGCCGATAGAAACCTGCAGGATAATCGTATTTGCAATATGTTTTCAAATACAGGATTACTTCTTAAGAATTGAATGAAGAATTTTTTTAGATTTTTTTTATATCCCTCGGTTGAATTAGCGCGGCGGGCATATTGTCGATATGCATCGTCCTTTAAGGCAAACAAGTCGGCGACAAAATGCGCCGCGCAAATAGGCGCTTAAATCATTTGGGCTTCTGCGCCTATTTTTTGGGTTCCTTTTCCTGACAAAACAAAACTAAAAATCCGTAGGATTTTATTTTGAAATTTTTTTCTGCATAGCATCTTGGATACTGAAAAGTGACCTAATATGAGGTTAAAATGCAGGGATTTTTTATGCTACTGCTTTTCGGCAGCGAGAATTTTGCGCGACTTTTCAAGGGCGATGTCTATGTTTTCTACGACATATTCCTCGCCGATTTTATCCAAGAATCCGGACTTTTCCATCATGTGCAGCGGCTGCGAGTGCGCTCCCGTAATCATCATCACTACCCCTCTGCCCCGCAGCTTGTCGTACAACTTTTCAAGAATCGACAGCGCGGTGGAATCCATCGCAAGCACGGTGCGCATTCTAAGAATCGCAATTTTCGGAGCTTCGCCCATTTCGGAAAGTATGCTTTCAAGTTTGTCCGCCGCGCCAAACATAAGAACGCCAAATATTCTAAAAACCATTACGCCTTCCGGGACGTCTTTGCCTTCAAGAGAATATTTTGAAAGATCAGTTTCGAGCTTTTTGTCCACAAGCATAACTTCGGTCGTTTGCGATACTCTCCTTATAAACAGCATTGCGGCAAGCACCATGCCTACTTCTATCGCAAGCGTAAGTCCGAATACTACTGTTATCAGAAAAGTCGCCATAAAAACCGCGTCGTCAGAGCGCGGGAGGCGGCGCATTTGCCAAAATGCCGACCAATCTCCCATATTGTACGCCACAACAAACAGCACCGCCGAAAGCGTGGAAAGCGGTATGTATTGGGCGTAGGGCGCCGCGAAGACAAGAATCGCAAGCAACACTGCGCAATGTACAATGCCCGCGATAGGCGTCCGCGCGCCGTTTTTTACGTTTGTAGCCGTGCGCGCAATGGCGCCGGTTGCGGGAATGCCGAGAAAAAACGGAGAAACTATATTTGCCATTCCCTGCGCGATTAGCTCTTGGTTGGAGTCGTGCTTGTCGTCAATCATTCCGTCTGCGACCACAGCCGAAAGCAGCGATTCAATCGCCGCAAGAATCGCTATCGTCACTGCCGGCATGAGCAACTGCTTTATTTCAGAAAACTCAAATTCCGGAACGCTGAAAGCTGGCAGCGAGTTCGGTATCTCCCCAAACCTCGCAAAGACTGTCGGCGTATCGAAACCTGAAATTGATACGAGAATTGTAGTTATAAAAATCGCGCCGAGCATACCAGGCACGCGCCTTCTCCACGCCTTGGGCCAATACGCAATTATTAGTATTGAAACTACTCCAACGAGCAGCGTATGCCAGTCTGTGGTATGGATATTTTTCCAGATTGCGACAAGTTTTGGAATGAAGTCCTCGGGGACGGAGTCGATTTTTAGCCCGAGGAAATCCTTTATCTGGGTTGACATTATCAAGACTGCAATCCCGTTTGTAAAGCCGATTACAACAGGCCGTGGAATGTAGCGTATGGCATTGCCCATCTTCGATAGCCCCATTGCGATGAGAAAAATCCCCGCCATGATAGTCGCGACCGCCAGCGCCCCGTATCCGTATTGGGCGACTATCGATGCCACAATTACTATAAAAGCCCCCGTGGGGCCGCCGATTTGAACTTTCGAGCCCCCAAATACGGATATTATAAATCCCGCTATAATTGCCGTATAAAGCCCCTGTTCGGGGGCTACGGAGCTTGCGATGCCAAAAGCCATTGCCAGCGGCAGGGCGAGTATTCCAACGCTTGTGCCGGCGCAGAGATCCGCAAAAAAAGAAGAGCGGTTGTAGCTCTTCATGCAGGAAAAGATTTTGGGTTTAAAGGGCAGGTTTGGGTAGTTCATTTTTTATTTAGCAGGCGCGCGAAAAAATCATCGTCGTGAAATTTTTCGTCGTCGAGATACAGGAAGCAAAAACAGCCGTCGCAGACACCTATGTTTTTATTTTTTTCGAGGTATTCGATTTCGTCGGGCGGAACGGGCGCGCCGCAAGCCGAGCATTTACCGTCTTTTACAGCCGCCAAACCGCGCATTCCGCAAGCTTCGAGCCTGTCAAAATGCGAGAGCGCAAACGACGGAATCTGTCTGCGGTTTTCGATTATGAAGTCCCTGAGGATTTGGACGTCGTCCGGAGACGCCAAAGGCGACTCGGATAGCTTTCGCGCCTCTCTTATGCGCAAGAGCCTCAGAATAATGTCCTCAGTATGCTTCATACCTCAACAATACGCCATATTGTCAAGCGTTTTGCAATATTTTTTTAGGCATTATAAAGTTATTTCTTATATCCTTTTGCAAAAGTATCGCGTTTGATGACAATAAAAAATGCCATAAACACCATAAAAATTCTATAAATATCTTCCGCAAATGGAAATAAGAGTCTGGGCAGCCCTAATGTATTTCGTGGAAGGTAGGCTAACATTATGGATAGAGTTATAATATATAAAGATAACCTAAGCAGGCTAATTTTATCGCGCGAGAAGAAGTCTATAAGAATAGGTATTGCCCATAATATGTATATGCCTGTTGAATTGTAGGCGTACGAATAAGTCCAGACCGTGGAAATAGCCGCAGGTATAATGAATGTATAATCCTTTTCAATATTTCTATATTTCCAGCATATTATAAATGTAGCTATTAGGAATATGACAAAGCTAATATTGAGAAAGTCTATAGGTTTTTTTTCGGTTATAAACGACATTATCGATGGAATTACTCCGCAGTATACCTTGCTCAAGTCAGTAGCAGATTTGCCTTGCTCTGAAAAGTCCTTGAAAAGTTCAATTGGACTTGTTGATAAAACGTAGCATGCAAGCAGAAAGGCTATAATCACAGTGGCAACTGAGATAGAAACAATAAGTATCCGCCTTTTAATTATCAATGGTACAAAGAAAGGCATCATAGTCTGGGGTTTCATCATACCCAATCCTAAGAGTAGTCCGCCGATGGCAGGCCTTTTTTCGCAAAAGTTTGTATATGCCAGTAATAGTATGAAAAAGTATGTGAATATTGCATAGTTACCCAAACCAAATGCAACTCCAACTCCATACTGGCTTAGAAAAACCAATGTGCAGAGCAATGCAACGTAAGAATCGGTCTTTGGACGTACATATCTATATATTATAATTGAAGATCCTATTAAGGCCAAAATGTAGAAGCAGAAGACTATCGTCATTGCGACTGTCTTGTCTGAATCCGAAAAGTGGAATAAATAATAAAAAATGAAATTATAAGGGGTGGTTCCTGCGCCATCCGATATTTTAACATCAAGCTGTGGTGCATTTCCCAACATGACTTCGTATGGATTCACGCCTTTGCCAAAGGCGTAATTCTCCGAAAATCTATATATTTCATCTCCGTTTTTATCTATAGTCCATTGATACGCACCAAATCCAAATATGAATACTATTGCTGTTAGCGAATAACAAACTATCGCAATAAAAAGTATCTTTCTTTTTAATGAGCCCCTTAGCGGCAGTTCCTTTTTTAATATGCTATTTAGACTCATGATAATTTTCCTCGGTATTTATATTCCATATAGAACTCTTATCAGATATATTGTCGCCATTTATAACTTTGGCAGCCTCCATTGCCGAAAGCATTGAATGGTCCATATTATTATATCTATGTTGCCCGTTTCTCCCAATGCAATATAGGTTTTCGATACCATCGAGAAATTTTCTAATCTCTCCAAATCTCGAATATGTTCCAAAATATGCGGGATATGCCTTCTTTGTTCTTATGACAACAGCATCCACAACGTCTTCTGGGTTTGCTATGGCGCATTTTCGCATTTCTTCTTTTGCCATTTCAACCATTTGATTGTCGGGCATATTCCACATATCGTCGCCTTCCTGGCAGAAATATTCAAGCCCCATCCAAACTTTGTCTTTATCTGAGACGAGATACGGACTCCAATTATTGAATATTTGCAGCCTCCCTACTTTAACGTCCGATTCTTGTATGTAAATCCAGTTATCTTTTGTAAGTCCGTTTTGCATTTTGTCGGACTTTATATTTATTTTATTGCAGAGAACTCCTACTGTTATGAAATCTCTGTATGTAAGCCCTTCTGCAATTTCTATGACGTTCTTAGGAATATCAATTCCTTTTATGCGAGAAATGAGCTCTTTGATTGGCATTGACGATACAAATTCATCGCATTCAAATGTTTTTACTGTACCATCTGCATACTTGATATCTGCGCTTACTATTTTTGAGTCTTTAACATTTATTCCGACAATTTCCGCAGACTTGCTAATTTGCACACCTTTATCTTCGCAGAGTTTCGCGACTCTTTCCCATAGTTGGCCGGGCCCGTATTTTGGGTATAAAAAACTATCTATCAGAGAAGTTTCTACATCTTTCTGGTATATATCCTTTTGTTTTTTCTTCTTTGAAAGCGCGTGCATAATCGCTTTCTTTATGGAAATGCCCTTTATTCTTTGCGCTCCCCAAGCAGAACTTATTTCAGAGCATTTTACTCCCCAGACTTTTTCGGTATAGTCTTTAAAAAACTGCAAATAGAGCCTCTTCCCAAAACGGCTTATAAAAAAATCTTCTAGATTTTCCACTTTCTTGGGCGGAAATACCATTACTTTTAAGTAGCTTAACCCCAATAAGAATGTTCTAAATATGCCGAGATTTAGAATTGTTTTTGGTGAGAGTGTGAGCGGATAGTCAAATAGCTTGCGCATCCACAATATGCGCGAAAGACGCGAGCGCTTGAGCATTATTAAATCGGTTTTATCGGGGTTTAACGCCTCCGTCTGGAACGGCAAAACGGCATTCCACCAATTCATTACATCGTCATTCTTTGAGAAAAACCTATGACCGCCTATGTCTATATGGTTCCCCTTATATACGGCAGTTCGTGATATGCCTCCGATAAAATTTTCGCGTTCAAATACATTTATATTGGGAGATTTAATTTCGTATGCCGCAGTCAATCCGGCCGGACCGGCACCTGCTATCACTATTTTTTTCTGAGATGCTTCTTTCATTTCTTTCCGTTAAATAATAAAAATTTTCGCGCAAAAAAATTCCAAAAAAATGCGGAACATATCGCGATTATTTTTGATATTCCGCCGCCTAACCCCATCATATCTATTGTTAAATAGAGAGTTATATTAGATACGGCAAGCCCGACAAGCCCTATTATTGTAAATATTATAAATTCTGACCATGTCTTTGTCGATTGCCCTTTGAAGACAAATATTGTCGACAATGTGTAGTTTATATAGACTCCGAGCGCAAATCCCGCTGTATTCGCCGCTATATACCATACACCAATCCATTCATACAGCGCCATAAACAGAGTAAAGTCTGCTATCGCCGCTAAAAGAGATACCCAAAAATATTTAAATATCTGAATTACAATATCATAGTATTTTAAATTTGCAAGTTTTGATAAAATCTTACCGCTATTCAATGAAGAATTGCTATTGTTTTCAATTAATTTAGCATTATTCTTCATTATATATAATAATTATAATTGTTGTCAATTTACATATTAATTTAGGCTGTGCGATATGGAAAATCCCACATATTCAATAACGATAGGCAATATAAATATTTATTGTCAAGATTTTTCATATTGCAGGTAACTTGCCTCGGAATATAAAATTCTCTGGAATGTTCTCTTTATATTTGACGCCCGGCCCGGTGTGTGAATTAAAATCCCCAAATATGTCAAACTTCGTACATCTGCATGTCCATACCGACTACTCCGTTCTCGACGGCTGCGCGAAAGTGCCGGTCTTAATCGACAGGGTCAAAGAGCTCGGCATGCCGGCAATCGCAATGACAGACCACGGAAATATGTGCGGGGCAATCGACTTCTACCAGGCCGCCCAAAAGGCTGGCGTAAAGCCGATTATCGGCATGGAGGCCTACTATATAAACGACCATACCCTTAAAGACGATATTAAGGAGCTCATAAAATCCCTCCGCGAAAAGGAAAAGTCGGACGATATCGACGGAATCGAGAGCGACCCCTCGATGCTTAAACCAGAAAATTTCCCCAAGTACCAAATACACCACAAGACGCTTCTTGCAAAGAATTACGAGGGCTTTTTAAATCTCGCAAAGCTTACGAGCCTGTCGTACGAGAAGGGCTATTACCGCAAGCCCCGCATAGATTTCGACACTCTCGCGGAACATTCAAAAGGCATAATCGCCCTCAGCGGTTGCATAAACGGCGTTGCATCGCAATATCTTCTCTACTCCGACTACGAAAAAGCCCTCGAAACCACCGCTAAGTTTGTCGATATCTTTGGCCGCGAAAATTATTACATCGAGCTTCAAAACCATTTTCTTGCGGCGGATAAAAAGGTTATCCCCGGGCTTGTGCGCATAGCGCGGGAGCTCAACCTAAAAATGGTCGCCACAAACGACAGCCATTACGTCTATAAAAAAGACGCTACCGCGCACGACGCCATGCTTTGCATAAATACAGGCGCCCTCGTGTCCGACGCAAACCGCATGCGGTACCCTAACAACGAGTTTTATATTAAAAGCCGCGAGGAAATGGAGGCGCTTTTCCCCGATCTGACGGAGGCGCTCGACAACACAGTCGAGCTCGCAGAAAAAATCGACATAAAAATTCCCATCGGCGAAAACCACTATCCAAAATACGAGCAGCCCGCCGAAATCAAATACGACCGCGACGAGGCAAACTTTAACCGCATTCTCGACCTGTACGTGTCGAAGAAAAACGAAGTCTTGAAGCAAAACGGCAAACCCGCCGACTTCACATTGTCGGACGATAAGCGCAAGGCCTTGATGAAAAACGGCCTCCTGCTTTTCGACCTCGCAAAAAAAGGCATGGTGAAGCGCTACGGCGTGGATTACGACCACCCCGAGCTTTACGTCCCTAAGCCGAACGAGCCGTCCGACAGGGCGCAGATGTTGCGCGACAAGCTCGACTACGAGCTCTCCATTATTGTCGGCGCGGGCTTTGTGGACTACTTCCTAATTGTGTACGATTTCATAAACTGGGCGCGCACGCACGGCATTCCGGTAGGCCCCGGGCGCGGAAGCGGCGCGGGCTGCATGATTGCGTACCTCATTAAAATTACCGACATCGAGCCAATCAGGTTCAACCTGCTTTTTGAGAGAATGCTATCCCTCGAAAGAGTCTCACCGCCGGACTTTGACGTTGACTTCTGCGAACGCAGGAGGCAGGACGTCATAGAATACGTCCGCGGCAAGTACGGAGTCGATAGGGTCGCAAACATTGTGACGTACGGCAAGCTTGGCGCAAAGGCCGTCGTGCGCGACTTGGCGCGCGTAAACGGCATTCCCTTCGACCGTGCCAATGCCATCGCAAAAATGGTCCCCGACGAGCTTAAAATGACTCTTAAAAAGGCGGTCGAAATGTCCGCCGAGCTCCGACAGGAAATCGCGCACGATCCCGAGGTAAAGCACATATTTGAAGAGGGCGAAGTCATCGAGGGAATGATACGCCAACTCGGCAAGCACGCCTGCGGCATAATTATCGGAGACCAAAAGCTCGACAACATCGTCCCGATGATGATTCAAGAGCACACTCTCACGACGCAGTTCGCAAAGACGCCCGTCGAGGAGCTCGGCCTGCTTAAAGCCGACTTTCTCGGACTGAAAACCCTCACCATAATTTCCGACGCACAAGACAACGTCCGCCGGACGAGGCACAGCAATTTTGACATTGAAGAAATCGCTCTCGAAGACCCGCCAACTTTCAAACTCCTAAATAGCGGCGTCACGGTGGGCGTTTTTCAGCTTGAAAGCGAAGGCATGCAAAACCTCTGCCGCCGCATAGGGCTTAGTTCGTTCGAGGAAATTATAGCCCTTATCGCGCTATACCGCCCGGGGCCCATGCAGTTTATAGACCAGTTTATAGAGGCTAAAAAGGATCCGTCAAAAATGCACGTTCCGCATCCGCTTCTCAAAGACTTGGTGCAGGAGACGTACGGGGTGCTTGTGTACCAGGAGCAGGTCATGATGGCCGCGCGCATAATCGCTGGCTACACTCTCGGCGAGGCGGATATTTTGCGCCGCGCAATGGGCAAGAAAAAGCCGGAGGTAATGGCGAAGCAAAAGGCGGTGTTCGTAAGAAAAGCGAAGGAGTTTAACAATATCGACGCCCCCGAGGCCGAGTCGATATTCGCAGTTCTCGAAAAATTCGCGCAGTACGGGTTCAACAAGTCGCACTCCGCCGCATATGCAATGTTAAGCTACCGCACGGCGTATTTGAAGGCGAATTATCCCGTCGAGTTTATGGCGGCTCTGCTTTCCAGCGAGCTCGGCAATATGGATAAAATCTCCAAATTCGTCGAGGCGTGCGAAGGCATAAACATAAAAGTTCTCGGCCCCGACGTAAATGTCTCACGCCAGATGTTTACCCCAATAATCGATCCGAGTTGGAGCCCGTCGGCCGATTCCGATACGCCTTTTGAGCGGAGCGCGGGCTCGATACGCTTCGGCCTTGCGGCCATCAAGGGCATCGGCGATGCCGCCGCAAACGCGATAGTCGCAGAGCGCGATAAAAACGGGAACTTCTCGGACATCTTCGACTTCTTGAAGCGCGTTGGAATGAAAAACATAAACAGGCGCGTAGTCGAGAACTTGATACTCGCGGGCGGGTTCGACTCTTTCGGAATCGACCGCGGCCATCTTTTGGGCTCTCTCGACGCAATCCTAAACCACGCTCAGGAAATGGAGAAAGACATGCTCGCAGGGCAGATCAATATGTTCGACCTGCTCGACATGGGTACTTCTCAAAACGATAGCGGTTCCGGCGGGAATATAATCGACACAACAAAAGCGACGATGTCTGTCGGCGAGAAGTTGCGCCACGAAAAGGAGCTGTTGAGCTTCTATGTGTCGGGGCATCCCATGGCGGAGTACGCCGGCTTCGACGACGCCCTCGACGAGCTTCCTAATCCTGACGCTGTCAGGCGCGTAAAGAAGCTTCCGTTTAGGGCGTGCGGGGTTGTGTCAAACATCGTAAAAAGGCTCACTAAAAAAGACAACAAACCGTGGTGCTATTTTACACTGTCGGGGAGGTCGTCGTCGAAAGTCTGGCAGATAAACGTTTTCCCAACCGCTTACGAAACTTACGCGGACAAATTTAGGGAGGGCGACTGTGTATGCGTAGTGGGCGACTGCCGCGCGGACAACGGGGGCGAAATACGCTTCACATGCGTTTCGATAGAGCATATGGAGGAGGCCATCGCAGGGCATTGCCGCTATGTCGAATGGCTAATCGACCCATACGCACGCGCCGACAGATTTATAAAGCTCCTATCAAACTATGTGCACCGCGACGCTCAGGGCTCGCAAGTAAGGCACAAAATACGCGTCCGAGTGGGCGACGACGAATTTGTGGAGATGTCGGATTCAGGAATCGCGCAGACGGCGTATTCTCCGGCGGTTTTCAGAAAGCTCATGGGCGAGCCCGCCGTCTTGGCATTTAAGCCGTCGGCGCGGCCGATTCCGCCGCCTGAGCAAAAACGCTATGGGGATAAGCGCGGGAACTGATGTAAATGCTTGTTGATTTCCAGCCGCAAATATTGTAAGTATTAGAAATGAAAAAGCTTCTCGCAATTATCGCGGTTGTGTGCTTGGGCTTTGCGCTGTTCGGACAGTCGCGGGTTTACCAATATTCGCAAAAGGCTCCGCGCTCTGAAAAGTTCACTCTCTCGGTGGACGGCAAAGACTGCCTTGTCTATCCGACTCCCGCGGGCGATATAGCCCCATTTGACATTTTGGGAAAGGCGACATTGCGAGTTGATTATTTTGAGGACGTCAAAGAAGCCGTAGTGCGGCCGCTTTCTAAAAAAATCGAAGCGAAAAAGACTGGGCGCAGAACTGTCGAGCTTTCACTCGGCGGGCCCTGCAATATAAGCCTTGAAATAAACGGGCGCAAGCACCCGCTTTTCATATTCGCAAATCCCCCGGCGAAAAACCCGGACAAAAAGAAATCGCAGATGGTTTTTAGGGCGGGGGAAATTTACGATGTGGGGCTCATGAAAAAGATAGGTTCCGACACGTCCGTTGTTGTCGAGGGCGGCGCGATTGTCTATGGAACTTTCCAGGCGGGCGACATCAAAAGCTTGGAGCAAACCCGCAACATATCCATTTCCGGAAACGGGATAATATCAGGAGAGAAAATTCCGGTCGCTGTCGAAAACAAAGGCGCGCCGTCGGGAAGGGAGCTTTTTTTCAATAAGACGCGCGGGCTCGATTTGTCTGGAATATCGGTCGTTCAATCGCCCAACTGGACTTTTGCGCTGTTCGCGTGCGAGGGCGTAAAGGTGGACAATGTAAAAGTGGTCAGCCAAAATTCGTGCGACGACGGAATGGACATTGTTTCCTGCAAAAACGTATCGGTGGAAAACTCCTTTTTTAGGACAAAAGACGACTGCATCGCAATAAAGGCGGGCGTGACATACGGAGGGGTTGCGTATTTTGAAAAGCGCGCGGACAATTCAGTGGATAACGTATCCATAAAAAATTGCGTTTTATGGAACGACATCTGGGGCAACGCGCTTGAAATAGGATTCGAGACGCGCGGCGACGAAATAAAAAACATCGTGTACGAAAATATAGACGTAATAAACGTTCTCGGCACATGGGGGAACGAGGGAGTCCTAACTATACATAACGGCGACCGCGCGAAAGTATCAAACGTCCTTTACAAAGACATTCGCGTTGAGGAGGCCGAGGGGCATATCGTAAACATACTCGTTTTAAACTCCAAATATTCGAAAGACAAGAAGCGCGGGAGCGTGTCGGGAGTCAGGTTTGAAAACATAAGGGCGGAGTCTTCAAAACCATTAAAAATAAAGCTTGGCGGCTTTGACGAAAACAGCGTTGTAGAAAACATAGTATTTAAAAATTTTACGATAAATTCCAAACCTCTAAAATTTGAGGACATTCCGCAGTCGAACTTTGTGCGCGGAGTGACTGTCGAAGATTAGGCGCGTTGTGAAAATCCGCGACGCCGCTAAAATTCAAATAAAAAATATGCGTCTTAAAAAAACAAAGGGATATAATTGGAGATTTTTCAAGGCGGGGGGTGCATACCAGCCGCTGATTGAAAGGGGAAGCGACATAGCTGCCGTCGGGGAGCTCGACATGAAGCTTTGGGCCGCCCTGAGCTGTCCTACGCGCGGGCTGTACTTCGACGAAAAGACGCTCGATTTTATGGACGCCGACAAAGACGGCAGAATAAGGCGCGACGATGTAGTCGCCGCGTGCGAGTTCGCGTGCGCCGCCCTGAAAAATCCGGACACTCTCACCGAAGGCGCCGACAGCTTGAAACTTTCGGATATAGACGAAGCTTCCGTTTCCGGTAAAAGGCTGCTCGGGTGCGCGGCGGAGGTGCTAAAAAATATCGGAAAGGCGGGCGCGGATTCCATTGCGGTGTCGGACTTCGACGATAAGTCCAAGATTTTTGCAAAGACGCCCTTCAACGCCGACGGCATAATAACCGAGCTATCGTGCGAAGGGGATTCCGGGCTGATTGATGTTTTGAAGCTCGCGATAAAAACTTGCGGGGCAAAAATCGACCGCTCAGGGCTCGAAGGCGCAGACGCCCAGACGATAGAGGACTTCTTTTCCCAGCGGGCGGAATTTCTAAAATGGCTCGATATTCCGCGCACTGACGGGTCCGTTCTTCCGTTCGGAGATGAAACTCCTAAGGCGTACGCGGCGTATGCGGCTCTCGCCGAAAAAATAGACGATTATTTTACGCGGACTGCCGTGGCGTCGTTTGGCCCCGAGGCGGAAGCCGCAGTGAATGCGCAAATATCGCAGATAGAGTCAATATTCGCCAAATACGGCGACAACTCGCAGGTGCGCGAAAGCCTAAAAGCCCTGCCTCTTGCAAAGATTGGCGGGGGCGTGCTGGATTTCCATTGCGGAGTCAATCCCGCCTATGAGAGCGAGCTTCTCGAATTCTTTGAACTTTGCGTGAAGCCGATCTTAAAAACCAAAGAATCGCTCGATTCAAAGGGCTGGGCCGAGATAAAAAAAGTTTTCGAGCCGCGCGCAAACTGGTTCGCGGCGCGCCCGAAAACCGACGTGTCGGAAATCGACGAATGCGTTCTCAGGAGCGTTCCGGAAGGCTCGCGCGAAAAGCTTTTGGAGCTTGTGGAGAAGGACGTCTCAATCCGCGAGCATGTCGATAATGTGGACGAATTGGAAAAGCTTGTAAGGTACAATAAAAATCTGCTCGAACTACTGCGCAATTTTGTAAACTTCGAGGAATTTTATTCCGACGCCCCCGCTATATTCCAGTATGGGAGGCTGTTTATCGACAGCCGCGACTGCGGGTTGTGCATAAGGGTGGACGACGTATCAAAACACGCGTCTTTGGCGGCGGCAAGCTACGGGTATCTCATATATTGCACATGCCGCAGAATGGGTGAGGCGGATATAAATATAGTGGCGGTCGTCACTGCGGGCGATTCCGACAACCTCGTAGTGGGGCGCAACGGCGTATTCTACGATAGGGCGGGCCGCGATTGGGACGCGTCGGTCGTCAAAATAATACACAATCCGGTTGGGCTCATGCAGGCGTTCTGGTCGCCATACAAGCGCGCCATAAAGTGGTTTAGCGAACAGGTCGCAAAATACACGTCAACGGCCGACACAAAGGTAGTTGAAAATCTCACAGAAAGTGTCTTGCCGCCAAAAGCCTCCCCGAAAGTGGAAATTAAGAAAATCGACGTCGGCACAGTGGCGGCTCTCGGCGTTGCAGTAGGCGGCATCACCACGGCCTTCGGAATTATTTTGGACTCATTTTTGCATCTCGGCTATTGGATACCGTTGGGAGTAGTTGGGGTGGTTATGGCGATATCGCTTCCGTCGATGATTGTGGCGGCGTTAAAATTGAGGATAAGATCTTTGGCGCCGCTCTTGGACGCAAACGGCTGGGCGGTAAACGGCAAGGCGGCAATCAGCGTGTTGTTTGGAGGAAAGCTTACAAAGGTTGCGAGCGTACCGCTTACCGTGCGCAGGAGCCTGAGAAAATCGCGCGATTTAAAGATATTGTTTGCGGCCATTATTTTGGCGATTCTTTCAGTGGCGGCGGCGCTTGCGTACAAAAAATACGAGGCCGTCAAAAGCGCGTCAGGCGCGGAGGGCGCGGCAACAGCGCTCCCCGCCGCATCCGCCAAACAGAATGCGGCAGCCGCAACGGCGACCGCCCCTTCAAAAAAGCCTTAATACCTCGGTCAAGAGTGGAAAAATGCTTGCGTTTGTATTGTAAAATTCGGCAAATATTGCGCCTGTAAAAATAACCCCAAAGTGAGTGCATAGGCAGCGGTTTCTGCCTAAAAGTTTTTTGCATATGAACTTTTTGAAGAAAATAGGGCTTGAACCCTTTATAATAATGCTTTTTGGCTCGATACTGTTGGCGTATATTTATCCGCCGATAGGAATTGAGCGCGAGGGCGGGGTGTCGCTCGGCGAAATTGCGAACTGGGGAGTTTCGTTCATATTCTTTTTTTACGGAATGCGGCTAAACCGCGACAAGCTTAAGGCGGGGCTTGTGAATGTGCGCCTGCATATTCTCGTGCACATGTCAACCTTCGTGCTGTTCCCGCTGATAATGCTTGCGGCGATGTGGGCGGGAGGGGCTTTCAATTCGGAGGGTAACAGATATTACTTGTGGATTGGCGCATTTTTCCTCGCAACGCTACCGTCCACGGTGTCGTCGTCAGTGGTGATGGTGTCGATAGCGCGCGGAAATATGCCGGCGGCGATTTTTAACGCGAGCGTATCGAGCCTTCTTGGCGTTTTTATAACTCCGCTCTGGATGGGGCTTTTCCTCGACAACATAGACGGGGCGCACAATCTCGGAGACGTTATTTTTAAGCTTGTGTTGCAAGTGATACTGCCGGTGGTTGCCGGGGGATTGCTCAATCCAAAATTCGGGTGGTTCGCGGAAAAACACAAAAAAATTCTCAGAAAGTTCGACGAAAGCGTAATACTTCTGATTGTGTACACGTCGTTTTGCGACTCCTTTTACAAAGAGATGTTTAAGGGGTTTAGCATCGCGGAAATTATTGAGCTGTCAGTTGCCATGATAGCCTTGTTTTTTACGGCGTACGGCATTATTTGGTGTTTTTGCCGCGCGATGAAATTTAACCGCGAAGACACTATAACGGCTCTATTTTGCGGCTCAAAGAAGTCCCTCGTACACGGGTCTGTAATGAGCAAGGTTTTGTTCTCAAACCCGGCGATAATCGGAGTGGTGCTTTTGCCTACAATGCTTTACCACGCATACCAGCTCATAATTGTATCAATCATAGCAAAAAAATGGGCGGAGTGCGATAGAGAATCTGCCTCTTAATTCAAATTTCTATTGCGGAAAATTTGCGTAGTCTCTGTAAATAGCGCAGGGCGAGTTTTGCCTTTATAAGCTCTTTGCTTAATTTTTTTTGAAATAGCACAAAATTGACGCAATATTTATTTGGGAATGATTCTTTTTTTCTGTAATTTAGTAAGAAAAATAAACTGATAAATTCAAAATTTGTATAATCTTGGTTTTGACTAAATTTGTATAAATGGTAATTAACGTTGCGGAATTTGTTTTGCAATTATTTATTGTACACATATATGAGTTCTTTTTTGTAAATTTCAGAAATGTTGATAAAAAGGATTGTTTTTAGGAAATTATAGATGTTTGCTTGGGAATATTTGTAATTGTTTTGAATTGACTATGTAAAAACATACCCTATGAAAAATTACATAAAACCTAAAAAAGGCAATATAATGAACAATTCTAACAATATCCAAAGATATTCAAGTTTCTCAAAGGCGTTTTCAAGTATAGCCTTTTTGCTAATTTCATCGTACTCATATTCCCAGACATACACGGATTATTATTTTATTCCAACAACCGGAGGGAACGCGACGCTTAATTTAGCCGAAAACTACACTGTCGGCAGTCCGGACGGGGGAGTCGCATCGGAAATTCCGGGGCACAATACAAACGTGTTTATTTCAGCCAATGCCGACGGGTACACAGCCAATACAAACTACCATAACTTCAATGCGCACAACGTGACATTTAAAGTCGGCGATGCCGGAACAGGCGCGAGCGGCGCATGGTTTTTGCTCACAGAAAACAATACGGCTTCAATTACGGGCGATTTCCTTTTTTCCGCGAGGAATGCCGCTGAATGGAGCCAAATCGAGAGCGGGGTAAAAGTTCTGACGAACTCAAATTTCAGCGTCACCGGAGATTTCATAATAGAAAATAATAATATTGCCGACGCCAATAATGCAGGCTTTAAGTTTGCATTTAATCACCATGCAAAAGACCACACAAATGGCACAGTATATATAGGCGGAAATCTATTGTTCCGCTCTGTAAATAAGGGCACAAATTGGCCAACGGAGCGCATAGAGTTTATTACGAAAGTCACGTATTTTTCAGTCAACGGATATGTCGACCTCACACAGCCGATAGTAAGGGGCAGCAAAAATAACCTTATTTGGGATCTTAAAGGAAGCGGCGATTCGGGTCTCGGAGACATCGGGAATATTCAAATCGGCGGTTTGCGCGGCGACGGCGCGCTAAAATTGTCCAAGGAAAACTCTACCGTAAATATGGAGTTTAGAAACAGCCAAAATTACGAATGGGCGGGAACGCTATCGATGATTGATGCAAGCAGGCTAAATATTACAATGTATGCCAACGAATCCAACGCGAAGCAGACCCTGAGGTTCGGCGCGGGTTCCGAGGATTTGGATTTGGCAGATGGCGATCCCCTTAAAAATTCTACGCGCCACACGCCCGATTCCGTCACAGTGGAAAACGGAATCCTCGAAATGAACACGTCAGGCAACGTATGCGGCACGCTATCTGTTATCGGCCGGGACGCCGCTTTCGGCGCGACCGGAGTATCATCGGCGTACGAAGACGGAACAATATCTTTCGCGTCGGTAAATTGGAGCCGCGGAGGATTTATTTTCGACATTATCCCCAATATCGCAAGCGGCGACGTTATAAATGCGGTAGTTGTTGACGGCATAGAAAATTCCGGAACAATCACAGTTGCGGACGGGGCTTCTGACCTTAAAATGACTTTCAATCTCAGCGCGGCGGATTTGCAGCAATTCCTCTTTGACGAAGGCCTTGAATCGTACGAAAGCACGATAATGACATGGGGGGCATCATCCAACCTCGGAGATTATCTCGACGATATACAAATTTTGTCGGACAACGGCGTAAACGTCGATCTCTCTATTTTGGGGAACAGCCTTGTTGCGACGTTTACAGTTCCCGAGCCCCATGAAACCGCCGCTTTGATAGGCGTTCTCGCCCTTTTCGCAGTTTTAGCGCGCCGCAGAATGCGCCGCTAAGGCTTTTATTTAAATTGAGGGCGGAGTTTTCCGCCCTTTTTTATTCTGTAATGCAATATTCCGCGCTTTACGGTGGGAATTGATAATTTGTACGCAAATATTTTTCGGCGCACGCTTAAAAAACGCCTATTGAAGACAATAAAATTTGAATATCTTTTCGTTGCGTTCTCCGCAACTTTTTTAATGTATGGTTATTTTAGCATCAAAGGTTTCTGTACAAAGCGCCTATGGCAGGCGCGGAGTTTCTTCCCGATATGCGCGATTAAAGCATACCAGAAAAATAATTTTGCAAATGCGTTGACCGGATTGCCTTTTTTAGATAAACGTTTTTGTATGAGAGAAGGACAATTTACGGCAATTTTATTCGCGGCTTGCGCGCTTTTCGCGGCGGGTTGCGCATGCGACAAAGGCGTTAATTCGGCGGAGATTTTGAAGTACGACGCATTCAATCCCGGCAAAGTATGGCTCGACAACAACGGCAGGCACATCAATGCGCACGGGGCAGGGGCGATTTTCGACGGAGAAAAATATTATATTTTCGGCGAACATAAAATGGGTGGAACTCTCGGCAACAAGGCGGTTGTCGGCGTCCACTGCTACTCCTCAAAAGATTTGTACAACTGGACGGACGAAGGCATAGCCCTCAAAATGCAGTCCGATCCAAATTCGGAAATTGTACTCGGAACCATACTGGAACGCCCGAAAGTCATATACAACCCCAAAACAAAAAAATATGTAATGTGGATGCACCTTGAATTCCGCAAAGGCCCGACTGCAAAATCGACCGATATTGCGGACATTCTCAAAGAAAAGCCCGACTACTCCACAGCCCGCGCGGGAGTTGCGGTTGCCGACAAGATTACTGGGCCGTACAAATACATCGGCTCTTTACGCCCGAATGCCGGGAAATATCCTTTAAACTGCGCCGAGGAACTCAAGGCGTACAAGGCGGAACTTGAAAAAGACCCCAATTGGAAATCGAAAAAATTAAAAAAGGACGAATACAAGAAAGCTATGATAAAAGGCTTCGCGTTTCTGCGCGATTTCGACAAGGGACAAATGTCGCGCGACATGACGCTGTTTGTCGATGACGACTCAAAAGCGTACCTCGGCTGCGCGAGCGAAGACAACTCGACCTTCCACATTCACGAGCTCAATTCCGACTACACCGGATTCTCCGGAAGATTTGTCCGAGTATTCCCGGGCGGCTACCACGAGGCGCCAGCTTTCTTTAAAAAGGGCGGGAAATACTATATGTTTTCTTCGCACTGCACCGGCTGGGCGCCGAATCCGGGCAGGGTTTCCTCCGCGGACAAAATGCTTGGCGATTGGCGCGAGCTCGGCAATCCGTGCCGCGGCGAAGGCCAGAAAAAATGGAAGACTGCCCCGCTCGAAGCCAAGGCGGACACGACATTCCGCTCGCAAAGCAGCGCGGTGATTCCGGTGCAGGGCAAAAAAGACGCATTCATATATTTTGGAGACAGATGGATGCCCGAAGACGCCATGGACGGGCGATACATCGTTCTTCCAGTTGAATGGGAGGGCGATATGCCTGTAATAAAGTGGTATGACCGCTGGGATTTGTCGGTATTTAAATAATTTGCCGGGAAAAAAAACGGCGCAAAAGCCGCGCGGCGGATAGCTTCTATTAGCGAAATGATAAGTTTTAGAAAAGAATAAAGGCTACTATGAAAAAAATTGAAGTATTGGCAGGCTGCATTGCATGCACTATGGCGGGGTTATCCTCTTTCGGCGCAGAGGACGCGGCAAGCCACGTTTTGCCTGAGAGCGAATACCCGTATTGGGGAGAGTATAAACAGACTAAATTCGAGGACGTCCGCCCCGCGGAATGGATTGCGGAAGACTCCGTAAAAGACGGCTGGGATTGGTCGTTGCCGCCGCGCGTAAAGCCTGACCCGAAATCCTACGTCACCCTCTACCGCACGAATATGAACGGCATGTGGAAGGTTTCAAAGTTAAAGCCTGTGAACTTTCCGTCGATACCTGTCGTGGGCTTTTGGCTCGACTGGAAGGATATTGAAAAAACCGAGGGCGTGTACGACTTCCAGACGCTTAAAAATATGATAGAGGTCGCCGCCCAAAAAGGCTACGGAAGCGTGATAAGAATCCACACGGCCTCTACGCGGTTCGCACCAGAGTGGCTGTTTAAGTACGGAATTCCCATAGACGAAAATCCGGAGCGCAAGGGCGACGGAATGAAGCCTCTCGACCCCGCCCACCCAGAGTTCCACAAGCGCTATCTGAAATTGGTCGATGCGTTCGGGAAGTCTGGGATTCCGCAGATGAAGGAGGTAAAGGGAATGTTTGTAGGGTACGCTTCGTACTCAAACGGCGATGAGGGCGTAGGCCCTGTCGCGGAGGATAAAAATCCCGATGGGTTTCCGCATGTAAGGGAGCGGCTCGACGCTTGGGCAAACGCTGCCAAAGGAGTGGAGCATAAAGTATTCATGGGCGGGTGGAGCGACTACGGCATATCAAAAGGTTTTGGAATCCGCCGCGGATTTGTCGAGATGTACCTATACCACATACCCGACGATTTAATTGGCCAGAAAATCGACAAGGACGGATACTTGTATGTCGACGAGGAAAATAAAATAGTAAAAAGCGGCGTTCGCAACGGCGAGGAAAACGAGGAGTACGAAGTTTGGTGGACAACTCCGGAGGGCAGGTACCGCTTTGGAAAGAGCACGGCGTCTTTCGGATACCGCTACTTCACTTCAAATTTGCGCCTGCTTCAAATGCGCACGAACGATGTTATCTGGAACGAATTTACAATAAATCCCGAGATGTTTGTGTGGGTCGGGCTTGAGCTTGGCAAGACGGCGAAAACCGCGCCGGATGCATGGTGCTTTTTGCGCGAGAGCTATCTGTGGAAGTCATACTTGAAGCGCGCGGGGGTTCCGAATTTAAATACCGGAGTTAAGAATTTTGAGAGGTGGGTCTATCAGCGCGATAGCGAAGGCTATGAAACGCAGCCAGCCGTTAAGATAAACCACGCCATAAAAATGTGGATGGTGCGCGACGACAAAAGATACGACTATGTGGCGCGGACAGGCGAAAAAATTGGATTCAAAGTAGATGACAAATTTTTGCGCGGCAGGAACAAGAAAGTCGCCGTTAAAATATCGTACTTCGACATTGGCAAGGGAGCGTTTGAGCTGAGGTACAATCTCGACGGCGAAGTAGAAAGCAGGAAAGTGGAATGCGGCGACACCGGGAAAGTCAGAACAGCGACGTTTTTCATAACGGCAGACTTCCTCAAAAATATGAAATTGAAGCACGACTTGGAAATTGTGGGGCTCGACGGATACAAGCCCGTAGTTTCGATATTGAGAGTCGTGAAGCCTTAAACTCAAAGAAAATTTCTTTTACCGCGCGAATGCTACAAAATACCAACGCGCGGGCGCATTTTACAAAAGTCTGAGATTTTTGGTGCGCGGAAAATTCTGAGAAGTGGCGGACGTATTTGTGCCGCCATTTTTATTTTACATGGCGCATTGTAAAAAATCAAAGTAGTCTGCACCGCAATTTATAGAATAGATTTTCCGCTTAGGCGGGGCGGTGTGCTTTGTAAACACTATGATATTTTCGATGTTTTTTTATTTGCGCTGCGCAAAGTTAAAATTTGCGCGTGAAGGCTTGCAATTTGCGGGCGAAAAAAACTTTTGCGTTCAGGTCATTTCCCGTAAAATGGGTCGCTGAATTTCCCGTTGCGCATAATATGGATATTTTAGCACGCTGGAAGAAATGCGGCAAAAATCAATAGGGGAAAGGGTTAAATGTATGCCCAATCCCCCTCCGTAGTTAAGCGGATAATTGGTCTCCTCGCCTTTGCCTTCTCCGCGCGCACAATAATGGAAAATTTGCAAAAAATTTTAAATCAATAAATAATCTTTCCGAACATATCGGGGCGCATTGGGCCGATGTTGAGCCGCCATTTGGGCAGGATCTCGCACGCGGGCCACCTGTATTTTACGGCGGGCAATTTTGTCGGGCTTCCCGCTGCGTCGCGGCGCACAAATATCCACGACGGTTTTATTTCCTTTTCAGCATAGGCGAGATTTGGCAGAAATATTGACACTTTCTTTAAATCTCCCGATCGCTCTATTTTTGTTTCAAACAGCCCGGATTCGTCGGCAACAGAATTCCCGTTTACTTTTACGGTAAGCGGGAAAATCGTTCCGGCGGCGTCGAGCATTGCCACGTTAAATTCGTCGTACCCGTAGTCGCCGCGCAGTTGCGCCTCGAATTTTATTCCGCCGCTGCATTCGGAGATTTTCCAACGCGTAGAAGGGGTTTCATTCCACTGGGTGTTGGCCTGCACTTTCGGAGCGTTTTTTTCAAATGAACTTTCTGGAAGTTTGCCTCCTTCGCGCAAAATATTTTTAACGGCTGCGATTTGATTGAGCGTATCCTTTAAGCTGTCGGCGCGCCATTGGAGCCTCTCTTTTGAATACATGTGAGTTTCGGCTTCGGAGTGGAAGCCCAAACGCGAATCCTCGGCACACAGTTCCGCGAGCCTTTTTGAGGCGTCTATTTCCGATTCCGCTATTTCCTCCATGCGCTCGAGGTTTTTCAGAGCTTTTTTTGTGTCGCCTTCAACCCGCGAGGCGCAATAGGCGCCGCGCCTTAGCAGATAAAACTCAAATATGTTTCTCGCGCTCTCAAACTGTATTCTAAGGGCTTTCAATAATCCGATGTCGAGTTTTGCGCCGATGTCGTCTTTAGAAAGAGACTTTTCAATATTTTCAATTTCCGGCGCGACCGACTCCATCTTTTCGCAAATTAGCCGCGATAGCATCAACGCTTCTTCGAGCGTATGGTTTTCGAGCGCCTCACCGATTGTTTCCCCATTGGGGCAAGTGTCGGGAATCCACGTCGGGTTTAGCGGGCGCATTTGTATGTCGAGATACAGCGGCCAAACGGTTCCCGAGTGCATCGGCCCATAGTATTGCATATTGTTTGAAAGCGGATAATTTTTGTATCCTTCGGCGTAGGTCTTCCATATTTTTACGATTCTGCCGGCGTTTGCGCCCCAATGCGGCTTGGCGAGTTTCATTAAAAATTCGTCCTCGCCGCTCTTGAAATCTTCAAACGCGAGCTTCCCTGCGGCTACGTTCATAATGCCCGGATAGTTGCCGAAGTACCAGCACTGCATTACGCTCGAGCAGCCGAGGCTTTTCATTCGGGAGTACTTTTCATACAGTAGCCCCGGCGCAGGGATAAACGGAACAGTCGCCAATTCGTGCGAGCAGCCGACTTGGATTTTTGCCGACAATTCTGCCCGCGACGAAGCCGCGGTATCCGCTACCCGCCTAAATATGTGTGACGGCTCCGTGCGCGATAGCCAATAGTCGCCGCCGCATCTCCACCGCCCGAGCTGCCTTGCGAGGGTTCCGCTCTCAAAATTATATTGCAATATTGCGCCTTTGGGAACGTGCCGCGCGATTTCAAATGCCCACTGAGCGCGCTCGGGCGTCTGTTGGGGTTGGTAGAGCCATGTGATTAACTGGGCTTTGGGGGCGGACTTTTGAATGCCCTCAACCATAGCTTGCGCCGCATCTTCATATACTTTCCACTTGGGGATTTTGGAGCATCTCGGGCATTTTATCTCAGCGTCAGAGACGGCCGGAAGCGCGCTTAGACAGTTGGTGATTCTTTCGCCGTGGCTGATATTTATAAGCCCTCCCAGATTTGGGACGTTTGCGAAAATGTCGGCGAGAGACTCCCGCAAGTATTGCCGCGCCGATTCGCTTGCGGTGCAGAAAGCGTAGTCGTTCCCCCAGCCGCGCGCGCCTTTCCATTCGGGATGCGCCGCCAATAGCGGGTCGTCGGCCGGAAGAGATTTGGGCTCTATTGCAAACAGCCAAACTTTAATTCCGTACCTTCCGCATTTCTCTACAGTTTTTCGGAGCTTTTCGAGCCTCTTTTCGGCGTTGGGGTCGCGTTCGGTAAAAGAAGTTTTGGCAAGCTCCCTAAACTCGATTGTAAGCCATAGTCCGTTTATGCCCTCGCGCGCGAGTTTCGACAGGTATTCGTCCGGATAATAGTCGATGTCGTCCATCAGTTCGTCGCGGTTGAATGGGGGGCGTTTTATAGGCCCGAAAAAGCATCTCGATATTCTGTTTTTTATCCACGGCTTGCGCTCGATTTTCCCGACGGGCAAAAAGGCACCGTCTTGCGATTGAATCAAGTCTTGGAGAAAATATACGCCTCTTCTAAGACCTTCGTCGTCTTCGGCGGTGATTGTTATTCCGGATTTGCCTACCTCAACGCGGTAGCTTTCGTATCCCGAGACTTTTCCGCGTTTTAGTGTAAGTTTTGCGGAGCCGTTTTTAGGGAGTTTTGCGTCGGATAGAAATGAATCGAGGTCGGACAGGGCGGTTTTTAGGTTATCACCCGCGGCGTATTCGTCGACGACTGTTATGCCGCCCGACAAGTCGAGCTCTGAGGGCAGGGCTTTGCGGCTCCAAAAAAATCTTTGCGGCTCGCGTTTTGCGAGGTCGCCTACAAATTTCCATTGCTCGCGTCCTGGTGGCGGCGGATATGAGCTGGCTTCCACAGCTTGGCTTGCAAACGGGGAAAGGTTTGCCAAGGCCGCGCAAATGAGGGCGGATAGGGTGTTTCTTTTCAAAGTGCTAACCATACGGGTAAAAATCTATTGCAATGTTAGCCGCCGCCGTCGCGGAAGACAAGCAATTTTAGGGGCGTTTCGGCAATAGGCGCAACTATTTTGTTGAAATGCGAATGTGGGAAATAAATTATAGATATTTATTAGTGCAGAGGCTTGATCTCTCGACTGCTAAATTCTTTACACAGATAACTGCCAATAGCGCGAAAAATACAGATAGGGCGTAAGTCTGTATGGCTATATTACTCGCCATTTTATATTTTATAGGAAAAAAGCGAAGTGGACTTTGTATTTCATAATATAAAGCCTTATTATATAAAGGGAAAATTTTGTAATGTATAAAGTACAATGGGGACGTTAAATTTATAATTTTAGCATCAATATAGAATATTAATAATAAAAAACTAAAAAATTGAGGCGGTATTTCTCAAAAAAAAATGAATTTTTTTCAGATGGGGTTAATTCTGTATCTTTAAGTTAATATAAGTTATTTAAAGATTTAGGGTTAGGTGCGACAAATTGTATTTAAATATTTAGTCCCTATTTATTTCCCATTTCTATAGCTTTATCCTCATGGCATAAATAAATATTCTTTAATATCTATAATCCAGAATGATGTATAAATGTCGGTTAGTTAATATTAGAGCTGGAAAAATGAAAAGACGTGTAAGGTGAGGTCAGAGTATTCTTTTATCGAATTGCGGAAAAGTAGTGTTGGAAAAGTATTGACATAGTTAATGAATACAATACAAAAAATTTCACTATGAAAAAAACAACATTATTCCTTTTCGCAATTTGCTCAGCAGCGATGTCATATTCTGCTGATAAATGGTTTGGTGATGATAGAAATTCTCAAATTACCGATCCGACAAATTGGTATCTTGACGAAGAAAGAACTATTCAGGCAGATAGCGCGCCTACTTCGGGTGGTCAGGACACTGCTATTATGTATAGTGAAAAAACCGATTGGCGCGGGGTGTACCTATCTCAAACTGACACATATTTATACAATGTAGTTATCACAGGGAATCACCACATGAACTTTGGCGATGATGTTCTTGATAAAGGTAAAGTATATATTGATATAACCGGTGAACTGTCTTCTCCGATAATCGGAGTATTTTCTTCGCCTGAAATAGGAGCATCTTTTGGTAAAGATGGGGAGGTCGCGGTCGAAATGCATGTTGGCGAAATTAATGTCGGGACAGAGATTTATAGAAATAAAACTTTTTCTTATTACGGAGGAATGGAATTTAAGATTGGAACTCCTGATAATAGAATAACAGATTGGAACTTGTTAGTAGATCGCGATATTAGAATTGGTGGGGGATTATATGAGTATGCTGGTTGTGTTTTGAACCTCTATGTGGATAAATTATCGGTAAATGGTGTATTGCGGTTTGACCGCAACGGTTCAAGTTATTCAAACATGTTTTTTTCCAGGTCTGCAACGTTTGAAGTTGGAGGTATAGATGCTACAAATATAGCTTCAAATTTTACGTTACATAATTCCCAGGGATCCAGTCTCAATTCTACAATAGTATTAAAAAATGCTGCTGGGAGTGATTATCAGTTTATAGGTGTAATAGCAGATGACGGAAATAACAGGCCCAATATTTCGGAAGTAAAAGCTGTCATGAATGTGACTATGGACGGAGAGGGCGTGCAGAGAATTTTCAATGCAAAGGATGACGCAACGGATATCTTAGGCCGTCAAAGTGGAACTTACACTGTGAAGAATGGCCGTCTTATTATGGACAATTCGCGGATAGCTGCTGATTATAGACAGGCGAAGTTGTCAATGGAAGGGGGCAAATTTGGGGCTGGACACTACGATTCGTCGCAGACCGGTACTGCATATTTTAAGACGGCGAATTTTAAAAGCGGCGGGTTTGCGTACGAAAATTTTGTGAACCACAACGTATTTGACTATAATCCATCTGATAAGGTAATAATAACTGATACCTTTACAAAGGAGGCAGGGAGCGGAAAAATATCAATAGATTTTTCTGACGCCAACGGAAATGCGCTGAATTTGGCGGATTACGATTATATTTTGGCTGATAGCGCTGAATCTATTGAAATGTGGACGGAGATACTTACAGCCAGTGAGCTTTCTGGCTTCAACCTCGAAAAACGGCTAAGTGACGGCGTGTATGATGCGAATGACGACTTTGTTGCCGAGGGAATAGCGAATGGCATTGCGGTATTCAAGTGGGTGGAATCGTTGGGAAATGGATATTCGTTGCAGGTAGGTTTTGCTCAAGTTCCGGAACCGGAGTCAGTAGCTGTGATATTTAGTGCAGTAATACTGGCTATCGCAATGCGCAGAAAAATGAAATAATATTCCTTATTTATTATTATAAAATTACTTAAAGTTGCAGAGGATTATCCTCTGCGCTTTTATTTTTATAATTATTTAAATAAATGTATTTGTTTTATCTAATGAACTATTTTGTTGAAATGCAAACGCTGGAAGTCAATTATAGACACCCATTATGATAGACGTAAAATTTTTAAGGGAAAACCCCGAATTGGTGAAGGCGAAAGTTGCACTCAAACATTTTGAGTGCGATATCGACGCCGTGCTCGCCCTCGACGCCCAGAGGCGCAAGGCCGTTGCCGATTTTGAAGACGCGCGCGCCGCGCAAAACGCCGCAAGCAAAGCCATGGCGGAATTGCCCAAAGGTTCCCCCGAATTTAAGGAAAAACTCGCGGAAATGAAGGAAGTCTCAAAGCGCGTAAAGGATCTCGAAGCCGCCGCGGCCGAGATTGACAAGCGCTGGAAGCAAATCCTCCTCACAATCCCGAATATGCCCGACGACAGCGTTCCGGTTGGAAAATCCGCCGAGGACAATGTCACCGTTTACACTTGGGGAGACGTCACAAAGATAAAAAATGCCGTCCCGCACTGGGATTTGCCCTATTTTGAAAAAATGCTCGACTTCCGCCGCGGTGTAAAAGTGACCGGCGCGGGCTTCCCTTTCTATGTTGGCGACATGGCTAGGCTCGTCAGGGCCCTCTTGGCATTCTTCCTAGACGAAGCGCGCAAGAACGGCTACCGCGAGCTTATGTGCCCGATTATGGTGAATGCGGCAAGCGCCACAGCCACCGGCCAACTCCCCGACAAAGAGGGGCAAATGTACCACGACGCCACTGACGATTACTATATGATTCCCACCGCCGAAGTTCCCGTCACCAACTTCTACCGCGACGAAACTTTCGACGAGTCCGAATTGCCGGTGTACGCTTGCGCCTACACTCCGTGCTTCCGCCGCGAGGCAGGCAGCTGGGGCAAAGACGTGCGCGGGCTCAACCGCCTCCACCAGTTCGACAAAGTGGAACTCGTGAAATGGGTTCACCCCGACCACAGCTTCGAAGAACTTGAAAAACTCCGCAAAGACGCCGAGGGAATCCTGCAAAAGCTGAATCTGCCCTACCGCGTGCTCTCGATATGCACGGGCGACATCGGTTTCCCGCATGCAAAGCAGTTCGATCTCGAAGTCTGGGCGGCGGGACAGCAGAGATGGCTCGAAGTGTCGAGCTGCTCTTGCTTCACCGATTTCCAGGCCCGCAGGGCAAACATAAGGTTTAAGTCCGCCGGCGGAAAGCCCGCTTTTGTCCACACACTGAACGGCTCGGGGCTGGCGATACCCCGCGTTTTGGCGGCCCTGCTCGAAAACAATGTGCGCGACGACGGCTCGATTGCAATTCCAGAAGTTCTTTCCCACTGGTACGGTTCCGACACTCTCGGAAAATAGCGCGCTTTGCCGCGCGCCGTGCCGGGGCGCGCCGGGGCAATTTCGCCATAGGGTTGCCGTTGCTTCGCTCCTCGCCAGCCTATTTGCAAAATTTTCGGGATACGCTGCGCTCCTTGTTATTAATGGGCCGCGGCGCGAAGCCGGTAAAATTCTAATTTCTGTGGCGGGTTCGCCCGCCTGCCTCCTCAAAAGTACGCAACGGTGCATTCGCGCGCCGTGCCGCAGCCGAAAAATACAAAATTCTGCCAAGAAATATTCGCAGACTACCGATACTCCACAAAAATGTTTGAAGCAATAACGGAAAATCTATCCAAAGCCCTCCGCAATTTGCGCGGGCTCGGAAAGCTAACGGAAGAAAATATGGCGGAAGCCCTCGGCGAAGTCCGCAAGGCGCTTCTATCGGCAGACGTCCATTTCAAGGTTGCCAGAGACTTTACAGACAGGGTTAAGGCCGAATGCGTGGGTCTTGAAGTGGTAAAGTCTGTGACGCCTGGGCAGCAGATTGTAAAAATTATAAGCGACGAGCTTGAAAAGCTTCTTGGCGCGGGCGAGACTGAACTTTCTCCGATAAGGCCGCTTAAAATCATGATGGTTGGCTTGCATGGTTCGGGGAAAACTACAACTTCCGCAAAACTCGCGGCATTGCTTAGAAAGCAGGGAATGAATCCCGCGCTTGTAGCGTGCGACGTTTACAGACCTGCCGCAATCGACCAGCTCGAAATACTCGGAAAGCAAATCGGCGTTCCGGTATATTCCGACAGAAATTCCAAGGACGTCCCGCGGCTCGGAAAAACTCTTTGCGACGAAGCCATAAAAAACGGGGCAAATGTTGTAATACTCGACACCGCCGGCAGACTTCAGATAGACGCCGAGCTTATTGAAGAAATAAAAAAGCTGCGCGAAAACGTCTCCCCAAAGGAGGTTTTGCTCGTCGCCGACGCCGCATTGGGGCAGGAGGCCGTGAACGTCGCAAAGGCCTTCAACGAGGCGGTAGGCATGACGGGCGTTGTTATGACAAAGCTCGACGGCGACGCGCGTGGCGGGGCGGCGCTCTCCATCAAAGCAGTTTCGGGAGCGCCAATTAAGTTTGCCGGCACGGGCGAAAAAATTTCCGACATAGAAGTATTCCACGCCGACAGAATGGCGCAACGCATACTTGGCATGGGCGATATTGTAAGCCTCGTTGAAAAGGCTCAGGAAAATATCGACATGCAGGAGGCCGCCAAAATGGCCGAAAAGCTCCGCAAGGCGGAGTTCAACCTCGAAGATTTCCTCGCCCAGATGCGCCAGATGAAAAAGCTTGGCCCGCTTGGGGGCATAATGAAAATGCTGCCGGGGCTTGGCGGCATGGGAATTGAAATAGGGGAAAAGGAAGAGAGCCGCATGCGCCGAATGGAGGCGATAATTTTGTCAATGACACCCGCCGAAAGGCGCAATCCGTCGATAATAAACGCGCGCAGAAGAATGAGGATTGCGGGCGGTTCCGGAACGCAGGTGAGGGATGTAAATACTCTGCTAAAACAGTTCGAGCAGATGAGAAAAATGATGAAAATGATGAAGGGCGAAAAGGGAAGGCGAATGATGTCCTCTCTCATGCGCCGCATGTAGGGGCGCGCTCTCTTGGCTTAATACGCACTTTTGATTGTTTTTGCAATTCGGTGCTAACGCCTGCCTTTTTGCTCGCGGATTGGCGATTGGCGCGGAGGGCGGCAGGCGCTTTAATTTTTTGCGCGCGCAGGCGTTGCGGTTTTAAATTTTTTTTACAGTATAGAAGCTAAAAATAGTCTAAGAATTGCGGTCTAACTGGGTGTAAAACTTTGCAAAAAAATCTTCCGCCCTGTCCAAGTATTTGGATTTTGCGGGCGCGTTTAAAGAATCTTCCTGAGCTTTTGCTTTTTTCCCGCTATTGTCCGCTTCGGGAATGCCTTTTGCGGAGGGTACGGAAGGAATGCCTTTGGCGTAAATGTATGTCTTTGTGGGGCAAATGCGGCTGTCGTAAAATTTCATAGGGCCTAAGTCGCGCGTATTAAATAGTGAGTCGCTGCCGGAGTCGGAGATGTTTTTTAGTTCGCGGTAGGTGTCTTGTATAGATGATAGAACTTTGCCTTTTGAGTAAATCTTAAATTCCGATTTTATCGGAGTTCCGTCGGCGGCGTAGTGGAAATGAATATCCGAAAGCTTTTCTCCGGAATGTTTGTTGCGCATCTGAACCGATACGATTTTTCTTTTCTCCAACTGTATGAAATGGTCCGTCGATAAATCGGAATATTTTATTGAGTCGTCCGAGATTTTGAGGCCGTTTTTTCCGTCGGCAAATTTGCAGCGCAGAGCTTCGATGAATGCGTCGGGATAAAGTGCGATATAAAGCCTCGCGTTAAAAGACGAAAATTCCTCTATACTTCCCTCTAAAGGCGATATAAATGCTTTGGCATTTGCGCCGTCAATCTCGGCGAGATATTTCACAGGATTGTACAACGAAAAGTTCCGCAGTCGTTTTATTTGTTTTGAAAGCGCGCCTCTATCGTTTATTAAAACGCAATATTCATTTTGTATGCGCTCACTGCGCGTTCTATCCGGAAAATCTATCGTTCCGGGCTCGTGGTTGAAATAAACCATATTTTTTGAGCCATCTGCCGTAGTAGTCTCGTTAGCGACTACCGAGAAAACGCGCGCTCCCTCCGCGCAAGCCGTGTTTACCGAAAAGCAAATCAACGCAAGTAGAATGAGGTTTTTCATAATATTTTCCTTTTGCCTTTGAAATCAAAAACAATCTATCGGCGGCAGCTCTTTCACTCTCGCTTTCCGCTTTCGATTCCGCTTTCGATTCCGTATATCCTTTCTTTACAAAATAAATCATAAAATATGCGGGGCAAAAAGGCAAAGATAAAATGCAATAAAAAAGCTCGTGGCAGGCGGCGTTTTCTTTATAAAAATTGGTAAAGAGCTAATAGAAAAATTTTATGAAAAAAATGCTAAAAATTACGGTGCGCGCCTTTGCGGCGGCTGTAATACTTGGGGTTCAGCCCGCCTCCGCCCGCCACCTAAATTCCGCCTGTTCAGCGGCGGCGGTTTCGGGTTCTGCTGCGCGGTAAAGCGCGAAATAATATTCGGAATTTTATTGTGCCAATACAGAAAAAATATTTCGGCAATCTATAAAATTAAAAATTTGAGGGCAAAAAAATTGCCGCGAGAACCCTGCTGTTGCAGGCTGCGGCAAATTTCTCAAATGCGGGATATTTTGCGGCTATGAGTCAAGCCCGATGTCTATCCATTTGCTCGAATGGACGGGGGCGGCTGTAGATATAAAATCCGCGCCGAGCTTCCCAAGTTCGCCAATGCTGTCGAGCGTGACTCCCCCGGATATTTCAGTCCACGACTTATCCCCAATCATATTCACTGCGGTTTTTATGTCGGCGGGGGTAAAGTTGTCGAGCATTATGACGTCCGCGCCAGCCTCGAGCACGGGCGGAATTTGCTCGAGCGCGTCAACTTCCACTTCTATCGCGAATCCCGCGTTTTTTTCTCGCGCGGTGCGCACGGCAGTCGCCAGCCTTTCGCCCTTTGAGGCGCCTGCTGCGGCAAGGTGGTTGTCTTTTAACATTACGCGGTCGAAAAGCCCTATTCTGTGGTTGTATCCGCCGCCGCAAGCAAAGGCGTATTTTTCAAGCACGCGCAAACCGGGCGTCGTCTTGCGGGTGTCCAACAATTTTGTGGGAGAATCGCCGAGCGCCTCGACGTATTTTGCGGTTTCGGTCGAAACTCCCGACAGTCTTTGCAGAAAGTTCAACATTATGCGTTCCGCTTGCAATATAACCCGCGCGGAGCCTTCTATCACTCCGAGTTTAGCCCCCTTTGAAACTTTGTCGCCGTCTTTTGCGAGGGGTGTAAATTTGCACTCAAAGTCGTCGGAGGCTTCTTCATAGACTTTTAGGACAATCCGCACAAGCTCCATGCCGCAAACGACCATATCGCGGCGCGCGCATAGGGCGGCAGTCGTTTTTATGGAGGGGGTAAGCGAGCGCGTAGTTATGTCGGCCGCGACTTTCGGAAGCACTGCAAGCCCGGCGCCCTCTATGTCTTCGGCGCGCGCAGTTTTAACAAGCTCGGCGACGTATTTTTCGTCGATGTCGCTCCATTTAATGCGGCGCACGAGATGCGAAAGGTAGGTGGAGTCTTTCATTGTCACTCGGTAAAAAATTCTTTGCGGGCGGCCGCCTGTATGGAAATGCAAAGAGGCTTTCCTTCGACGCCCAAAAATTCAAACTCGTATGCTCCGCCGGCGGACTCCATCAACGAAAGCCCCGCTGCGACGTCCCATAGATACAGCCTGTTTTCCTTGTAGGCGTCGGCCCTTCCGGCGGCTACCCACGCCATTGCGAGCGCCGCGCTGCCGCACATTCTGACCTTCTTGAATTTTTGCACGGCTGTCACAAAATGTTTAAGGTTTTCGTCGGAATAGTCGGTCGCGCTCGGGAAGCCCGTCATTAGCACTGCCTGCGACTGTTCGCGCGCCCAGGCGGGTTTTATTTCCGCGCCGTTTAGCGTAAGGGGAAGGCCTTTTCCGCCTGCGTAGAGCTCGCCGCGGGTGAAGTCGTTTATCGCGCCGACAACCGGCGTGCGCCCCTTCATGAGGGCAACGCTTACGCATACGCCCGGAATGCCCCTGAGAAAATTGTAAGTGCCGTCTATTGGATCAACTATCCAATAGTAGGAATCGTTGAATGCAAGCGACGTGTCCCCGCCGTTTTCCTCTCCGATGACGGGTATGCCGGTCGTTTCGAGCTTGCCGCGGATAAACATTTCGCTTTCGACGTCCTCTTGCAATTTGACGTCATTGCCGGCGTCGGAATTTACGCGGCGCTCCGCTATCGCCGACAGGCGCTCGCCCGCGGCCTTTGCGACGGACGAGGCGATTTTTAAAAATGCGGATTTTTCAGATAAGTCCATATTGCTCCAATTTTGTAAGGTATTGCGGCCGTTAGGCGGCGGGCGTTTCCCCCTCGGCGCATAGTTTTCTAATCTTGCCGAGATCGAGTTTCCCGGAGCTAAGCAGCGGAATTGCATCCACCCTCACAAGGTGTTTTGGTATCCAGAGGTTTGGAAGTCCGGCTTCCGTGAGCAGGCGGCGCAGTTTTGCCATCTCAATGTCGAAGGAAGATATCAGCACGAGCGACTCGCCCTTAGCTTCGTCTATCCTCGAGCCTATCGCAATCAGCGGAACTTCCGAATCCTGTATTCCAAGCGCTTTGACTATCGACTCCTCAACGCTCATGTGCGGAACCATTTCTCCGCCGATTTTTGAGAAGCGGGAAATTCTCCCTTTTATAAATATGAATCCGTCTTCGTCAAGGGCGGCGAGGTCGCCGGTATTTAGCCAGCCGTCGCGGAGTTTTTTCTTGTTTTCGTCGGGCTGGTTTAGGTATCCGCCAAAAATGCTCGCGCCTTTGAGGTGCAGCAGGCCGACACTGCCGACCGGCAGAAATTCACCTGTGTCGGGGTTCGCTACCGCCGCAAGCATTCCGGGGAAAATTTCGCCTACGGATTCCGCCTTTGTTTGGCTCGGCTGCGGGCAAAATTCCCCGCGTTTCAGGTTCGGAGGAAGGTTTACGGCTACTACCGGCGAGGCTTCCGTCAATCCGTATCCCTCCCAATAATACACGTTCGGGAATTTTTCATTCCATTTTTCAATAAATCCTTCGGGAGTTTTTTCTGCGCCGCCGATTACTCCGTGCATTGCGGGGAAATCTTCCGGCTTTCCTTTTTTGTAATAGGAGCGCAGGAAGGTCGGGGTGCTAATCATAATCGTCGATTTGTACTTGCGGGAGGCCTCCAAGTTTGCCTGCACTTCAAGCGGGCTTTGGACAGTCACCGACTGCATTCCGTATATTGCGGTCATCCAAACCTGTATTGTTTGCCCGAAGCTGTGGAATAGCGGCAGGTTCGCATGCAGGCGGGTGTCGGAATTTATAAGCCCAATATTCCACATTTGCACGCAGTTTGCCATTATGTTGCGGTGGGTGAGCACTGCCGCTTTCGGCATTCCCTCGGAACCGCTTGTGAATATTATCGACGCTTCCCTGTCGCCGCCGTCGCGCGGAATCCCATACATGCGCGACAATACCCAGAACGGAAGCAGGCGCACGGCAACGAGCTTTGCGGCGATGCGCTTCTTGCCGATTTCCTTCAAAATATCGCCGATGTCAAAGAAATTGTCGGTCCATGGATAGTCCGGCGAGTGGGAATCGACCTTGTCGCGGACTTTCTTTGAGCCGATTACCATTTTTACGTTTGCGCGCTCGAGGCAGGATCTTTCGGCTTCCGCTCCCATGGTGAAGTTGAGGTTTACGCTTACTTTTCCCGCGAGCTGCACTGCAAGATTCACCGCGATTCCGGGCAGGCAGGACGGCAGCGCTATGCCGATTCTCTCGTATTCGGGGAATTTTTTTTGTATGTATTCTTTGAGGGCGAGCGCGAGGGCCAGGACAGTTCCTCTGTCGGCCTTTTTATTGAGCGAGCAGTCTATTACGTATTCGCGCCGCGTGTTAGTGCAGAGCGTCCGCATTGCGGCGTAGCCGAGGTTGAGTTTTAGTATTTTTTGCCCGTTAAATTTTTCGAAGCCGCTGTCTATAATTTTGGAATCGATAATTTTCATATTCCCGCCTAATAAAAATCGCGGAGTTTTTATTTGGTAAAACTCCTTTCTTCTATGTTCAGAAATTATTAGCGCGCGTCAAGACGCTATTTGCCGTTTTTTCCCATATAAGCCTGCGCGGGTAAAAAATTGCTTGTCTAAGGGGCGGAATTGGCAGATTATGCGAAAATACGCCGACTAATGCGCCGGTCAAAAAAATTTTAACAGACTAAAATATTATGGCAGTTCCACCGTTTAAATACCAAAAAATGTTTCCGATGGGCGCGGACGACACCCAGTATCGCCTGCTGACCAAAGACTATGTTTCAACCGCCGAATTCGAGGGGCGCAAGATTCTCAAAGTCGATCCCGAAGGCCTCGCGGTTCTCGCCAGAAACGCCATGCGCGACGTGTCGTTTATGCTGAGGCCGGCGCATTTAAAGCTTGTTGCGGCAATACTCGAAGACCCGCAGGCTTCCGACAACGATAAAAGCGTGGCTCTTACAATGCTTCGCAACGCGGAGGTTGCCGCCAAGGGAAAGCTCCCGTTCTGCCAGGATACCGGCACGGCGACAATCATCGGCAAAAAGGGCCAGTCAGTATGGACAAACGCCTGCGACGAGGAATACCTCTCCAAGGGCGTTTACGACTGCTACACCCAGGAAAATTTGCGCTATTCGCAAAACGCCCCGCTTAATATGTGGGACGAAGTAAACACCGGTTGCAACCTTCCCGCCCAAATCGACCTCTACGCGACGGACTCCGACAAATACGAATTTTTGTTCATAGCAAAGGGTGGCGGCTCCGCCAACAAGACGTACCTATATCAGGAAACGAAGGCGATAATAACGCCGGAAAAACTCATTCCCTTTATGGTTGAGAAAATGAAGGGTCTCGGGACGGCTGCATGCCCGCCATACCATATTGCGTGGGTCGTGGGCGGAACGAGCGCCGAAGCGTGCCTCAAAACCGTAAAGCTTGCGTCGGTCAAGTATCTCGACTCTCTCCCGACCGAAGGCAACAAGCTCGGACACGCCTTCCGCGACGTGGAGCTTGAAAAGAAACTCTTGGAGGAAACCCGCAAATTGGGAATCGGAGCGCAATTCGGGGGCGCGAATTTCGCGCTCGACGTGCGCGTAATCCGCATGCCGCGCCATGGAGCGAGCTGCCCGATAGGCCTCGGCGTTTCGTGCTCCGCCGACAGAAACATGAAGGCCAAAATCGACGAAAACGGAATTTGGCTCGAGCAGCTTGAACCCAATCCCGGAAGATTCATTCCCGAAAAATATAAAAATGTTGATACCGGCGACGGCGCTGTGGATATAGACCTAAACCGCCCGATGCCCGAGATTCTTGCGGAGCTGTCAAAATACCCCGTGAAGACGAGGTTGAAGTTGCGCGGAACAATAATTGTAGCGCGCGACATAGCCCACGCCAAGCTCGCCGCGAGGTTGAAGGCGGGCGAGCCCCTTCCGCAGTATTTTAAGGACCACCCCGTATATTATGCGGGTCCCGCAAAGACTCCCGCAGGAATGCCGTCCGGCTCTTTCGGACCGACTACCGCAGGGCGCATGGACCCGTATGTCGATCTGTTCCAATCCAACGGCGGAAGCATGGTTATGATTGCCAAGGGCAACCGCTCGCAAGTTGTCACCGACTCTTGCAAGAAGCACGGCGGATTCTATCTCGGCTCAATCGGCGGCCCCGCGGCGATTCTCGCGCAGGACAACATCAAGAAAGTCGAGCTTGTGGAATATCCGGAGCTTGGAATGGAAGCTGTTTGGAAGATTGAAGTTGAAAACTTCCCGGCGTTTATCCTTGTTGACGACAAGGGCAACGACTTCTTCAAACAGCTTTAAAAAAATCTCTTGAATGGGAAAACCCCGCGGTTGCGGGGTTTTTTTATGCGGCATTCCGATAGGGCAGGGCGGAAATAATTTTCCGCCCGCAAAATTTTTTGTGCCTGATTTGTGCTCTATTCTTAAATTGCGTCTTTTATTCTACATCGCGGGAATTTTTTTTTTCATCAATATATTGCTTCTTAAATAGCGACCAAATTTTAGGTGCGCTTCAAACAGTCTAAGTTGCTAACATCTGCTTCTGCGCTCCGTATCGTTGCTGTGCGCGGGTTGAAATCTTGGTTTTTTAAAAAATATTTTTTCGCCCAGTTCCACCATAAATATTTTTTTGTATGGGCGAATTTTTTCTTAATCAGCCGCGCCGTATAAAGTAAATAGAGCGTTTTTTTGTGCGGTATGGATATGCTTTGCTTTCCTGCGCGGCGGGCAGATTTTTGTAAAGCTATTGATTGGCGGCAGGCGCCGCGCGGCGAATGTTTTTTATTATGCGCGCAAAGACTTTTTAGATTTTTTTCTTTAAAAGGAAAGAGGCAATACAAGTAATTAAAAATTTTTGAATGGCATATTAGATATAAAAATTAAAAAGCGTAAAAAAATTCTTCCCCCCCATTTCAGGAAGGAAGAATTTTTTGCGTTTGTAGCGCGATGCTAAAAATCTCGCTGCCGACACTAAGCCTTGCGCAAAAAGAATTTGGCGGACTTAGTAATTTGCGGGAGGTCGGAATAAAGTTAAACGTTCTCGCCGAGTGCCGTTCCGCCAACGACTGTCGTTGACGAGGTTATAGCCTCGCGGATTTTGTCGGCGACGTCCGGGTGGTCGGCAAGATAGGCTTTTGCCGCCTCGCGCCCCTGTCCGATAAGCTCGCCGTTGTACGATATCCAAGCGCCTTTCTTTTCGAGTATCTTTTGCTCTATGCCCAAGTCTATTAGGCTGCCCGTAAGAGAAATGCCCTCGTTGTACATGATGTCAAATTCGCATTCTGTAAACGGCGGCGCAACCTTGTTCTTTACGACTTTTATTTTTGTGCGGTTCCCGATGACTTTGCCGGAGGCGTCCTTAATCTGGCCGATTCTCCGTATGTCAATGCGAACCGAAGCGAAGAATTTTAGCGCTCTTCCGCCGGGAGTCGTCTCGGGATTGCCGAACATCACGCCGATTTTCTCGCGTATTTGGTTGGTGAATACGCATATGCAGCGCGTCTTGCTAATGGCTGCCGTGAGGCGGCGCATTGCCTGACTCATCATTCTGGCTTGAAGCCCGACTGTGGTGTCGCCCATCTGCCCGTCGAGTTCCTGCCTCGATACGAGAGCCGCGACCGAGTCTATCACAACGACGTCAATCGCGCCGGAGCGTATTAGGGTCTCCGCTATATTTAGGGCGTCCTCACCGCATTCGGGCTGGGCGACCATCAAGTTTTCGAGGTCCACCCCGACGACTTTTGCGTAGTGGGGGTCGAGCGCATGTTCAACGTCTATGAACACGGCATTGCCGCCTTTGCGCTGGGCTTCGGCGATAAGAGAAAGACACAAAGTTGTCTTGCCGGAGGATTCAGGGCCGTAAATTTCAACAATTCTTCCGCGCGGAAGGCCGCCGACGCCGAGGGCGAGGTCTATTGCGACCGAACCCGTGCTAATCGTTTCGACATTCATTTTTGTCGCGTCGCCCAGCCGCACCAGCGAGCCTTCGCCGAATTGTTTATTGACCATGCTGAGGGCGGCTTCAAGCGCTTTGTCGTCCTTTGCGATTTGTTGTGTGGGAATTTTCTGTTTTGCCATGGTTTATATTATCGGAGGATTTATTTTTTAATTCGCGTGTTTTTATATTCCGGCGGCGTCCGGGTGTCCACAAAATTATTTTTCGCTGAAATTTTTATTTCTCCGAGGGGCGATTTGCCCAATATGCTTGACGGTAAAATGCGGCGCTAATATTAGTGGCGTATGAAACAGTTTGGCGTTTATTGTCTTGCGGGGTTATTGTCGGTTGCCGGCCAATTTTGTATCGGCGGCGAAAACGGTTTGGATAAAATATATTCGCCTAAGGTTGTTGGAGTCCCGCCGGCGGACGCAGTATCGGGGCTTTGCACTATGCCCGACGGAAAAATACGCCATTACAACTACGGAGGGCAGCCCGAAAATTTAAAGAGCGGCACGCACGGCGAAGTCTCCAACAGAATGTATATCGAAAGTTCCGACATGGGGCTGACTTGGACCGAAACCCAGGCTCCGGCTGGAAAGGAATTTGGGGTGTATTTCGACAAGTCGCGCGGCAAATATTTTAACATTATAAATATCGGCGGAAGCGCTTGGTTCTTGGATTGCGGAACAGACGGGGAATGTGTCGAAAAAACGCAGATATGCCCGTGGAGGCTGGAACTAAACTATAGTTGACGGGCGCATTCTTATGCCTGTGACATTGCGGACTTCAAGCTCGCAAAACATTGATTTTGTATTCGGAGCGATTTTTTTAATTAGCGACGATTTTGGCAAAAGCTGGAGGAAATCGAATCGCCTGAACGTTCCGCACCACAAGGCGGGAGGCTTGCACAAAGGCACTCGCTGGAATCACGATGCAATGGAACCCTCCGCCGTGCGCCTCAAAGACGGAAGGTTGTGGGTTATCCTGCGAACGTCGCTCGACAACCTGTGGCAGTCGTATTCTTCAAACGGCGGCTTGACTTGGAGCAAGCCCGTGCCGACAAATTTTTACGGGACATGCGTTATGCCAAAAATAAAACGCCTTTCCGACGGGCGCCTTATGCTGATGTGGTCGAACGGAACGGCCCTTCCTGAAGTTGAAGGCGCGGACGGCGTCTGGGAGGACGTATTTACGAATCGCAGCGCAATTCATGCGGCAATTTCCGACGATGACGGCAAAACGTGGCGCGGATTCCGCGAGGTGCTTCTCGACCCGCGCCGCAATGCTTCCGACTTTTCTTCTGCCCCCGGAAGGGACAAAAGCGTCCACCAGTCGCAGTTTATCGAAGTTGCGCCCGGAAAAATTTTGGCTTCAATCGGGCAAAGCGAGCTGAACAGGAGGCTCCTGCTTTTCGACGTCCGATGGCTTCTTGAAAAGTCTCGCGAATGCGACTTTTCAAACGGCTTGCAGGATTGGAGCGTGTTCAACTACAAGAAGGGAATAAAGGGGCACTGCGCATATGATAGAATCGAGGGTTGCAGGCTTGCCGACAATCCGGATTCCCTGGGCAAAAAATGCCTGCTGTTAAAATATGTTCCCGACGATTCCCTCGTAAGCGACCTCCGCGGGGCGGTGTGGAATTTCCCAATGGCGAGCAAGGGCGAAGTAAAGCTCAAAGTAAAAATTCCGTCGGGATTTAAGGGAGCTAAAATTATGCTGCACGACCGCTGGATAAATCCGTCCGACGAAGTTGCCGAAAACTACGCGCTCTTTTCCGCGGACATACCCGAGTCTCTCGGCGACGGCTCCACCCGCGAGCTTGTTTTTACATTCGATGCCGACAGCGGCAAGGCTGAACTTTCCTGCGGCGGCAAAAAAATTGCCGATTGCAAAATCTCCCGCAAAGCTCCGATAGGGATTTCATACCTGCACTTGCAGAGTTCCCGCAAATCACCCGACGCCGGAATGTATGTATTGTCTGTGGCTGAAAACGGCTTTTGATGCGCAATTTTCTAACCCTAACGGGTAAAAGCGCATTGCATTGCTTTTATCCGTTAACTCTATTTTTCAACTTAGCCGCCGTAAAAAAAACTGGCGCGGAGTTTTTTCATTTTCCCGCGGGGCGGGGCATACTTATTGGAATCTCAAATATTTTATGTTTTTTGTTCTTTACCTTGCAATGAAAAGGGATTGGGGCAACTCGGCGCGCGTAAAAAATGTCTTTGCCTGTGCAAATGGAAATTTTTTTGGCGTTGGGGAAAGACAATCAAAGGCGGGTTTCCTCCCCTAAATTCCGACTGCTAAACCGTATCGCGGAAATTCCGCCCGCTCCCTCAAAGAGAGGCGTTAATAGGCTCTTTTACCGCAACTGGAAATTTAATAACGCAAGCTTTCTTGTTTACGCTCGCGGCATATTTTTTTATTGGATAAACGGTTTTATAGAAAATTTGTCGGCGATTTTAAATGTGCGTTTTTATCGGATTTTTTTCTGCGCGCTGAAAAATTTTTTTGTCTTCTGATTGTTGCGTTTCAAGGCGCGGGAGGCTCCGCATTTTTAAGCTCAATGCCGCCCGTCATTTAGCGAATGAAAAAAATTGTCTTGGCAAAAATATCTAAGCGGGGTAGCGCATATTGGCAATTCACCAAAAAAAATTCCGCCCGCCGATTTTTTAGTTCTATAATTGCTATACTGGCAAAATATTGAATTAGCATTCTGTGGATAAAAAAGCGCAGGCTAAACGTCAGCCGGCGCTTAAAAAAATTATTTTTATTCGGCGTCAATCGCAGAGAGCCGCCTCAACGCCGCGGATTTCCGCAAGCCCCTTCATTCGCCCTATGTACGAGTACCCGGGATTTGCCGTCGGGGGTTTGAGGAGGTCGTCCGCCATATCGCGGCCGTGGTCGGGGCGGAAGATTATTTTGTTTCCGCCGCTTTTAAGGCGCTCGTCTTGAAGTTCCATAAGCTTGCGCACTACCTTTACCATAGGCACCCGCCCTTCCAAGTGCCCGGCTTCGTAAAAACTGCCGTCGAGGTTGACCTGTGTGCTGCGAAGGTGCGCGATGTATATTCTGTCCCTGAGGGCGTCGAGCATTTGCGGAATGTCGTTGTGCAAGCCCGCGCTTAGGGAGCCCGTGCAGAAGCAGATTGTGTTTGAACGGCTCGGATTTGCCGCGAACATTTCCTGAAAATCCGAAAGCCGCGAGGCTATGCGCGGAAGCCCCAGCACGTTAAAAGGCGGGTCGTCGGGGTGGATTGCCATTACGCTTCCAAATTCCTCCGCCACGGGCAGAACTTCGTCCAAAAACAGCTTCAAGTGTGTTTTAAGCTTTGCTGCGTCTATGCCGTCGTACTTGGCGAGCATTTTTCGGACGTCGCCTATTTCAAGCCCCATTTTGCAGCCGGGGAATACGTCGATTATAGACCTCTCAAAAGCTTTTCTCTTATCGCCGTCGAGAGATTCAAAGAATTTTTCAGCGGCTTCTAACTGGGCTTGCGTATAGTTTTTTTCGGCGCCCTCGCGTTTTAGAAGGTATATTTCAAACGCGGCGAATTGCACGGGGGCGAAGCGCAGGCAGCGCGAGCCGTCCGGCAACCGATAGTGCAAGTCGGTGCGTATCCAGTCGAGCACGGGCATAAAATTGTATATTATGTTTTTTATGCCGCGCGCCGCCAAATTGCGTATGGTCTGTTTGTAGTTCTCAATATGGCGCTCAAAATCGCCGGAGCGCAGTTTTATGTCCTCCGATACCGGCACCGATTCTACGGTGTCCCATTCAAGCCCGTAAGAGGCAACTTTTTCTTGGCGGGCGGCGATGTCTTCGACGCTCCAAACTTCTCCGTACGGTATCTGGTGCAGCGACGTAAACACGCTTTTCGCGCCGCTTTGGGCTATGAATTCCAGCGGGACTTCGTCGTTGTCGCCATACCATCTAAAACCTGCCTTTAAAGGTTGCATATTTTCCCCTTTCAAAGTGCTAAACGCCCGAGAAGCACGAGAACCCGCCGTCTATTGCAAGCACTGTTCCCGTGATGAATTTCGACGCGTCGGAGCACAGGAAGCGTACTGCCCCAAATACTTCTTCCGGCTCTCCGAACCTCCCGAACGGAGTTTTGCGGACGATGTCCTTGCCCCTTTCCGTGAGGCTGCCGTCGGGGTTTGTGAGGAGAGTTCTATTTTGCGAGCTTATAAAAAATCCGGGCGCGACCGCATTCACTCTTACGCCCTCGCCGATTTTTTTGGCGAACTCGACTGCTAGCCATTTTGTGAGGTTGTCTATGCCTGCCTTTGCGTTCGAGTACCCGAGCACCCTCGTGACGGCAGACTGCGCCGTCATCGACGAAAAGTTTACGATTGCCCCCGCTTTCGATTTTTTAAAGTATTCTCCGAATGAGAGCGTTGGCAGGAGAGTCCCCGCAAGGTTTAGATTCAATACGTCCGACCACTGCTTGACGTCGATGTCGAATACAGTCTTGTCGGGGGGGACGACCGCCCCGGGGAGGTTGCCGCCGGCGCCGTTTACAAGCGCGTCGATAGCCCCCCATTTTGAGAGGACTTTGTCCCTTGCGGCGTCGCACAAATTCTTGTCGAGTACGTCGCATTTTATTGCGAGCCCTTCAAATCCGTTTTCGGCGCAATATGCGCGGGCTTCTTCGAGCTTCTCCTCGTTTCTGCCGAGGAATGCCACGCGCGCCCCGCAGGAGGCGAGGTAGCGCGCTGTCGCCCCGGCAAGAACGCCGGTTGCGCCGGTGACGACAATTACTTTTTTGTCTATGTCGAACAAATCTTTCATGAAATATGTTTGATGAAATTAGTTGGAGGATTTCTTTAAGAGCCTGTTTGATACGGCTACGGCAATCGCGAATACCGCGAGAATCGACGGCCCCCAGATTCCGAGCTTGTTCCAAAGCACCCAGATGCTCGCTATAAGGCTTGCCGCAACAGAGCAGAACATAAGAATATTCCATGCGAGCCTCTTCCCACCGCGTGGAACTTCCGAACCCAAAATTTGGCGGCTGTTCATAATCAGCATAAACGCGCAGTACGCAACTGGCAGGAACACCATTGCAATAACTCCCGCATGGATTACGAGCCACATCTTTGCCCCTTTGAAGAAAACCGAGGCTATCGCGCTGAGTGCAATTAGCGCGGAACCCGTTATCTGCCATTTTGCGGCTCCGCGCTTTCCAAGAATTTCCGAGAAGCACAATCCGCATATTAGCATGTTCATTAGCATTGCGTTTATTGCCATTCCGATTACTCCGAATCCGAATACGTACCTTGCAATGTCTTCGCCGACAAGCGGGGCGAGCGTTTCAGAAAGGTTGGAGGCGTCGCGCTTTACGAGCATTGCCGCCATGTCGCGCTCGGCGCGGCTGAGGGCGTTGCGCGCGGCGTCTTTTTGCGCGGGCGCCATTGCGGCAAACTTTTGCGCGCCGATGTCGAAGGATATGCGCTTGTCGAGCAGGTCGATATATCCGGCTACGAGATTTTCCGCGGGCTTTGCGCCAGATGAGACGAGCTTGCCGCCCACTATTTGCGATTCCGCAAGCCCCTGCGCGGGAGTTGCGTGGAACTGGGACGCCGATGCTATCACTATGCAAGATGTCGCAAGCAGAAACGGAATGAAGAGCCCCGTGGCGAGGTCGAATATCGCGAGTTCGCGGAAGTCTTTGTTCCAGCCTTTTTTCAGCATAGAGTAGGGGAATAGGAACGTCATGTTTATGCCCACCGCCATTGCCGCCGCTGAGATTACGACGTCGCGCTGTTGCGATACTATCATTTCAGACCAAAACTTTGCTCCGTCCGGCGTGAGCTTTGCTATGTACTCCATAAAGTCGGAGGACGGCTCCGAAAGCACGGAGAAGTTGGGAATAAACCCTGCCATGACCGCCGACCAGTCGATTTTCCCCGAGAATGTAAGGCTTGCCACAACTCCGAAGAAGCATATTACAATCGCCGCGACCGACAACTTTATAATTCTTTCAAAAAATTTCAGTCCTTTTCCGCCCAGCGCGTACATGCAAACCATAAACATTGCAAGCCCGTAGAAGCATACTGTTATGAGCGCTTCCAAACCGATTCCCACTTCGGAAGTCGGCATTTGAGCGAGGTTCTGGGTGATTCCGGCCACCCCGAGCGCGAATTGCGGCATCGCGAACACAAAGCACGCAAGCATTGAACAAAGCGCCCAGCCGTATCCGAGAATAGGGGAAATGCGCGCGTTTATTTCGTCCATTGGGCGCTCTTTCACCGATAGTGTGACATACGATATCGCAGCGAGCATCACTATGCCGAAAATCATAGCAAGCGGCTGCAGCCACATAAAGCCGACTCCGCCCAAAACGCCGAGGTACAGCGCCGAAGCGAGCGACCCTCCGCCGAGGGTAGTCGCGCTTTGGAGCCACCCGGGCCCTGAAAATTTAGCGAAAGTTTTTATAGTCGCCCAAGTTCCCTGTTCGCGCGCCTGCACGAGCTGCCGGCGCTGGGCTTCGAGCTTAGGATTGCCGATTATTTTTCCCATTGTTTGTCCGAGTTGAGTTCGGCGCATTTTTGCGCGTTTAAAGAAAGTTCCGCCGCGGCAAACGCATGAGCTTGGCTCATTGCGTTCTCCGTGCCGTTTAGAATGTCGAGTGCGAATCTGCCGAAAAATGGAAAACCCGTGCCGAGGCATTGTATTTTTTCCACGCCTTTGCAGTCCACGACGTATAGCGTCTGGGGCGGATTGCCCTCCTGAGAAAAGTCTATGTACTTGCGGATTTCTATATAGCCGTCCGTGCCGAGAATTACAGTTCTGCCGTCGCCCCATACCGGGAGCCCATCGGGGGTGAACCAGTCTACGCGGCAGTATCCCGATACTCCGTTTTTCATCTCGACGCACGCCTCTCCGAAGTCTTGGAGCTGGGGAGTGTCGGGATTGTTTAGGTTGGCCACGCGCGCGTATTTTATCTCGGCATTGTCGCAACCAGAAAAATACAGGAACTGCTCAAACTGGTGGGACCCGATGTCGCAGAGTATTCCGCCGTACTGCTTTCGCTCGAAAAACCATTTCGGGCGGGCAGCCTTCGATAGCCTGTGCGGCGCCGTTATCAGCACCTGCACGACTTTCCCTATGCGACCCTGCTGTACGAGCTCTCCCGCCCTTTCGGCCGCTTCGTTGTGGATTCTTTCGGCGTAGTAGGGCATATATTTAAGCCCCGTGCGCGCGGCAAGTTTTCGCGCTTCTTCGAGCTGCCCGAGAGTAGTGAAGGGCGGCTTGTCCACAAAGAAGTGCTTGCCGGCTTCCAGAGCGGCTTTCCCCATGTCGAACCTGCGCGCCGGAATGCCGGCGTTTGCAAGCAGCTTTATATCGGGGGAACCGAGAATTTCGCCAAGCTCTTTTACGGGCTTTGCATTGGGAAATCTATCGACGAATGCGGCAACCTTTGCGGGATCCGGATCCCAGACAAACTCGCACTGTGCGCCGGCGTTTTCAAGCCCAGCAGTCATGGCGTAGATGTGCCCGTGGTCGAGCCCCGCGGCCGCAAATTTAAGTTCGCCTTCCCCGATTACGGCGTTCTTTCCGCCGTCCGGGACGTAGTCGTATCCTGTCGAGTGGCGCGCCATTATTTGAACGATTTTTGGAATTCGACTATAAAGTCAGTCTTTGGATTTTCGCGCAGCTTTGAGGCCGCGGATTTTTCTTCGAGAATCTTTTTGTATTCGGCGGAGTCTATCGGCGACGAAACCTCCGAATTTTTCCATGCCGAAAGCAACATGAGGTTTGCTATCTCAAGGGACTTTTTCCCTTCCTCGGCGGCGTAGTCGAGCTTTTCCCTGCCTTCGATTGCGCCTACAAAATTTTTGAGCACACCCACATGCTGTTCGCCTTTGCCCTCGAAGGTTTCGACAGTGTCCTCCGTTTCCGGGGAGCCGAACATGTATTTTGTAGTTTGCGTATATTGCTTCAAAGAGCCGTTCTTATAGCGGGTGATTTTTAGGGTGTCGTTTTCGGCGACGACAAACCCCTTGTCGGCGGCTATTGTAAGGCGGTTTAGGCCGGGATATTCGCCTGTCGAGGTTGTGAACGTCGCGTTAGAGCCGTTGGAGAGCTCCATTCTGCAACAGACTTCGTCCTCGACTTCAATGCTGTGGTATTTGCCGAACTTGCACCATGCGCGCACGAGTTTTGGCATTCCAAAAACCCACGCGAATATGTCGATATTGTGGATTGACTGGTTGAGGAGAGCGCCGCCTGCCTCTCCTTTCCAAGTGCCGCGCCACGGGCTTGAAGTAAAGTAGATGTCGGGGCGGTACCAGTTTGTCATTGTCCAATCAACGCGGTTTATCTCGCCGAGCTCTCCGCTTTGAACGAGCTGTTTGATTCTCGCGTACAGGGGGGTCGTGCGCTGGTTTAGCATTACGGCGCACAGTTTGCCCGCTTTGCGCGCGGCGGCGGAAAGTTCGTCGGCGTCGGCCGTGCATAGGGCGACAGGCTTTTCGACGAGCGTATGCAGACCGGCGTTTAGCGCGGCGATTCCAAGCGGATAGTGCGTAAAGGACGGGGTCGAGATTATTACGGCGTCCATTCCGCCGTTTGCGAACATGTCGGAAGTGTCCTTAAAAATTTTGACCCCCGGGTATTTCGATTCGTCCACCGGTTTCTGCTCGCATGCGCAGTGCAGTACGGCGTTGGGAATTTTCCCGGATTTGAGATTTTCAGCGTGCATGGAGCCAATGGGTCCGAGTCCGACAATGCCTATCTTAATCATAATTGCCTTATTTGTTTAATCAATCGTTTGACCTATTTTTTTAAAAAAGCGCCGATTCCAATATCAAGAGTCGGCGCGGCCGGTTAAAATGAGAAATATTTTTTTGCGTTGTTGTAGCAGACGTCGCTTACGAGAGTTCCGACGAGCTTCATATCGCGCGGGATTAAGCCGCGGCGCATGCGCTCGCCGAGGAACTGGCACAAAATGCGCCTAAAATATTCGTGGCGGGTGTACGACATGAACGAGCGCGAGTCCGTAAGCATTCCCACAAATCGTCCCAAAAGCGACATTGTAGATACTGCTTCAAGCTGGCGGTTTATTCCCTCAATGGAGTCCATGAACCACCATGCGCTCCCGAGCTGCAATTTTCCCGGCATGGAGGAGTCTTGGAAGTTGCCGAGCATCGACGCAATCACCTCGTTGTCTTTCGGATTTATATTGTAGAAAATGGTCTTTCCGAGATTTTCCGCCGAATTCAGGCTGTCCAGATGGCGCGATAGCGACCATGCAAAATTGGATTCTCCCATAGAGTCGAATCCGGCGTCGGCGCCGAGCTTTTTGAACATTGAGGAATTGTTGTTCCTTATTGGGCCGATGTGCAGCTGGCGAACCCAGCCGCTGTCGTAGTCCATTGCCGCGCACTCCAAAAGGATTGCGGACTTGAACGCCAAGGCTTCTTCGGGCGCGATTTCTTCGGGGCTCGAAATTGCCTTTTTAAACGTGTCTTCGACTTCGTAGTAAAATGCGTCTTTATACCATACGGTGTCGATGCCGTAGTCCGACACGCGGCAGCCTATGCTGTGGAAGTAGTCGTGGCGGCGTTTTAGGGCGTTGAGCAGGTCGTCGTAGGATTTTATCTCCATATTCGTCGCCTGTTCGAGGCTGTTCAAATATTCGATGTATTTTTCGTAGCCGTCTATGGCGAACGCTTTGTCAGGGCGGAATGTCGGCAGCACTTTTACTCCGAATGGTTCTTCGGCAATCTTTTTGTGGTATTCGAGCCCGCTTGTGGGATCGTCTGTGGTGCAGACAGTTTCAACGTTGCATTTGAGCATGCATTTTCTCGCAGAGAGGCCGGCGGAGAGGACTTCGTTTGCCCTGTCCCAAACCTCCTGGGCGGTATCGCCAGAAAGCAGGACGTCGTCTATGCCGAAAAACCTTGCGAGTTCCAGATGGCACCAATGGTACATGGGATTGCCCAGCATGCGCGGCAGGGCCTCCGCAAATTTTTGAAATTTTTCGCGGTCGGGAGCGTCCCCCGTGCAATAGCGCTCCTCGACTCCGTCGGAACGCATTGCGCGCCATTTGTAATGGTCGGCCCCAAGCCAAGCTTGCGCGATGTTGTCCCAGTGCTTGTCCTCGCAGATTTCTTTCGGGTCGAGGTGGCAGTGGAAATCTACCAAAGGCAATTTCTCGGCGTAGTCGTGGTAGAGCTCGCGCGAGTAGTCGTTTTCGAGAAGAAAATCTTCGTTTAAAAATTTTTCCATTGACGAAAAGATACTCAAACGTTTGAGTTAAGGTCAAGCATTTTTCTTATGAAAGTCACACAAAAAGATATTGCAAAAAGGGTCGGATCATCAACGTCTTTGGTGTCGAGAGTCCTCTCCGGGCAAGCGCATAAAATAGGCGTAAATCCGAAAAAAGTAGAAGAGATTTTCAGGGTTGCGAAGGAGCTGAATTACGTGCCGAGCCCGGCAGCTCTTATGCTCAAAGGGAAAAAGACGCGCACAATAGGGCTTGTAGTGTATGATTTTTACGATCCGTACTTCGCAATGCTCATAGGAGATGTGCAAGAAATCGCCCATATGCACAACTATTCCACGCTGCTTGTGGGCTTCCTAAACCGCAAGCCGAAAGACTCCGACCTAATGCCGCTCTATAAGCATTCTGTCGATGGAATAATAATACTTGGAACGGGCGGCGACCTATCTTGGACGGATTCTTTCAAAGATATCCCGATAGTGAGAATCGGGCACGGCGAACACCCCAATTTGGCTCTTTCGGCGGGCGTAGATGAGGCCGATGCAATGAGGAAGATTTTTACTCACCTCAAATGTGACTTAAATTTGAGCAATGCAGCCTATGCGTCGCGCGCTATGGCAGCCCATGAAATGAGGCTCCAAGCGGTGGAGGAATCGTCGAAATTATGCGGAATTTCGGTGGAGATTTTGAAGCCCTCCGAAAAGGATTCAGATTTTAAGGCGGGAATGGAAATAGCCATAAAAATGCTCGAACGCGGGAGAGAAAATTTGCCGCAGGCTGTAGTTTGCGCGACCGACAATATTGCAATGGGCATAATAAAATGCTTTTACGAATCGGGAGTTCGCGTGCCCGACGACGTGGCGGTTGTTGGCTTTGACGACATACCCTCGGCAGCCAACTACATTCCTTCGATAACCTCCTTCCGCCAGCCGACTAAGCGTTTCGTACAGGAGAGCTTCAATGCGGTAATCGACAAATCAGACGTAAAGACGATTTTAGTCGAGGGCGAACTTATAGTCCGCAAGAGCACAATGCGCTGATGCAAGAGACCGCACGGCAATAAATTTTTGAAAATTTCAAAATATAAATTATTATGAAAAATTGCATAAAAGACAAATCATTAGCTCAATTTGACATAGTTTCGCTCGGCGAGGTAATGTTGCGTTTAGACCCCGGCGAGGACAGGATTCGAACCGCCCGCACTCTCCGCGTATGGGAGGGCGGCGGAGAGTACAATGTGGCGCGCGGGCTGAAAAAATGCTTTGGGCTGCGCGCAGGGCTTGTGAGCGCATTCGCGAAAAATGAAGTCGGATACTTGATTGAAGACTTCATAATGCAGGGCGGGGTGAATATGGACTTCGTGAAATGGGTGAAGGCCGACGGAGCCGGAAGAAAGGTCCGCAACGGGCTAAACTTTACCGAGCGCGGATACGGCATACGCGGCGCTCTCGGCTGCTCCGACAGGGGAAACTCGGCGGCATCGCAGCTAAAGCCAGGCGATATAGACTGGGAGTCCCTCTTCGGCGATAGGGGAGTCCGCTGGTTCCACACGGGCGGCATCTTTGCCGCACTGTCGGAGACAACAGGCGAGGTAGTTCTCGAAGCCGCAAAAGCCGCAAAAAAACACGGTACGATTGTATCGTACGACTTAAACTACCGCCCGTCGCTTTGGGCTGACATCGGCGGGCAGGCTCGCGCCGTCGAGATAAATTCCGAAATCGCAAAATACGTGGACGTGATGATAGGCAACGAGGAGGATTTTACGGCATGCCTTGGAATGAAGGTCGAGGGGCTTGACGAAAACATATCAAAGATAGACGTGGAAGCCTTTGAGGAGATGATAAAAAATGCCGTAAAAAAGTATCCGAACTTTAAGGCCACGGCAACCACCCTTCGCAAAGTTAAAAGCGCAACGCTAAACGACTGGAGCGCGATATGCTGGTGCGGCGGAAATTTCTACGAGTCCAAAAAGCGCGAAAATCTTGAGATATTCGATCGCGTTGGAGGCGGCGACAGTTTTGCGTCGGGCTTCATATACGGAATGATGGAGCTTGGCGACCCGCAGCTTGCGGTCGACTACGGCGCGGCGCACGGGGCGCTTGCGATGACGACTCCCGGAGACACATCAACGGCGCGCTTGGAGGAGGTCAAGCGCCTTGCGGAAACTTCGGCGGGCGCGCGCGTCATTCGCTAAAACAGCGTGTGGCTCTTTATAAAAAAACGGATCCGGCTTTTTACCGGATTCGTTTTTTTTGCAGCAGACTTTGATATTTGCCGCCGCGCCCATGCAAATAAATTCAGATACGAATCAAAATATACATTTTGATAAACCGCTAAGCACGGTTTTGCGCGGGAGGTTTGGATACTAAAAAACTTACTTCAAAAGTCTCACGGCGCGGCTGAGGCTTTTTACAAAGTAGTCAACTTCTTCCGCGGTATTGTAAAATGCAAGCGACGCTCGGGTGAGCGAAAATTTGTCGAGCATTGTAAGAAGCGGCTCGGCGCAGTGGTGCCCCGTGCGCACGGCTATGCCGTCGGCGTCGAGCAGCGAGGCTATGTCGTTCGGATGGACTCCGTCTATGGCAAACGAAACCACCGCGACTTTCCCCTTGGCATTCCCAAATATTTTTAATCCCTTTATTTCTTCAAGTCCGCGGGTCAGCCTTTCGAGAAGTGCCGACTCGTGGGCGTGGGCCGCCTGCTTGTCTATTTTCGCCATATAGTCTATCGCCGCGCCAAACCCGATTGCTCCGGCGATATTTGGAGTTCCCGCCTCGAACCTCTCGGGTGCGGGCCGGAAGGTCGTGCGTTCCCACGATACGTTTTCTATCATGTCCCCGCCCCCCTGATAGGGCGGCATGGAGTCCAAAAGCTCGCGGCGGCCAATGAGCGTCCCGATGCCGGTCGGGCCGAAGCATTTGTGCCCGGACAGGGATATGAAATCGCATTTGACTGCGGAAAGGTCGTCGAGCATATGCGGCGCGGACTGGGCCGCGTCGATTGAAAATACCGAGCCGTTTTTGCGCGCAAGCTCTCCAATCGCGGCGATATCGTTTACCGTCCCGAGCACGTTTGAAGCGTGGGCGACGGATACGATTTTTGTCTTGGGGTTGAGCTTGTTTTGGAAGTCGCGCATATCGAGCGAGCCGTCTTCAAGAATGTCTGCCGCGACGAGCTTTGCGCCGGTGATTTCCGCCGTTATCTGCCATGGGACGATATTGGCGTGGTGCTCCATTTTTGTGACGAGTATTTCGTCGCCGCTTTTAAGATTTGCGCGCCCCCATGAGCTCGCAACGAGGTTTAGGGACTCTGTCGCCCCGCGTGTGAACACTGCGCAATAGTCTTCCGGGGCGTTGAAAAATTTTTCGATTTTTTCGCGGGCGCCTTCGTATCCGCGCGTTGCCCTGCCTGCGAGTTCATGGGCTGAGCGGTGGATATTGGCGTTGTCGCGCGAGTAAAATCTGCATACGGCGTCTATTACGCACTGCGGCTTTTGCGCGGTAGCCGCGTTGTCGAAATAAACGAGTTTTCTCCCGGAGTCGAGCGTTTGCGACAGCGCCGGAAAGTCACGCCTGATTTTTTCTACGTCAAAATCCATTATTTTAAGTATCGGCTTTCAAATTCGGTAATACAACAAAAAGTTGAATTAAAATTTTTAGGGCGTTTTTTCCCCCTGCGCAAAAAATGGGTCGGCTACCCGCGGGCGCCCTTGCCGGCACGCTTATTGGAGAATCTTGCCCATGCGATTATGGCAATCCCGCAAATAACGCATATGCAAGAGTAAAACGTCCCGCGGCTCAGTCCCAATATCGGCTCCACGCCTACGTCGGGTTCGCGGAAAATCTCGCATACTATCCTTATTATGCCGTATAGCAGAAGAAATTCTCCGGACAGCTGCCCCCGCGGGAGATTCCCGCGCCAGAATCTGTACTGCAAAAACAGGAAAAGGAACAAGCCCTCTCCAAACGCTTCGTAGAGTTGCGACGGGTGCCGTGGCGCTATTTGTTCAAGCGGCGTTCCGGGCGGAGCAGAATGGGGAAATATCATTGCCCATTTTGCTTCGGAAATCTTTCCCCACAATTCGCCGTTTATAAAGTTTGCAATCCTACCGAGAAAAATCCCGGGTGTGCATATTGTCACTATTATGTCGGAGAGCGTCCAGAAGCCCACTTTGCGCGCAAAGCAGTACGCCATTATTGCGGCAACTACCCCGATGAATCCGCCGTGGCTTGCCATGCCCCCTTTCCATATGTAAAAAACGGTGAGAGGATTTTCGCAAAATCCGGCGAAGTCGTAAAACAGCATATACCCGAGCCTTCCGCCGATTATCACCCCGAACAGCAGGTATGTTATGAATGTGGAATTGTCGTCTTTGCTCAGCGGGCTTTTGCCGCGCGACGTATAGAGGTTTAGGAGCAGATACGCTATCACAAAGCCCGCAAGATATGCGAGCCCGTACCAACGTATCCCCTCTACGAAAAACGACTCAGGAAATCTTACCGCGAACGGATCGAAATCGACTATGTAATGTCCCTGCGTATTCAATTGCTTCCCAAAATTAAGTTGAAGTATTTTTTTTTGCCCCTAAATTTAGAAGCGAAATTTTTATATGGCAATGAAAGAATTCGACATTAAAGAACTCGTCGAGTCCCGCAGGGGCGAAAACTACAAGTTGCACGACCTATATATGAATAGAACCCTGTCCACGGTTCTAAAAACCATAGGCTTCGACAAATGCTACACCCGCGCGAAGGGCGCGTATCTGTACGACGCCGACGGCAACGAATATCTCGATTTTATAACCGGATACGGCGTCTATGGCATGGGCAGAAACCACCCGGTAATCGCCAAGGCGATAAAGGACGCCATAGACATGGACTTGCCCAATATGGTCCAGCTCGACTGCGCCCTGCTTAGCGGGCTGCTTGCTGAGCGCCTCGTAAAGCTTTTGAACAACAGGCTAACGGCGTGCTTTTTCTGCAACTCGGGAACCGAGGCAAACGAAGGCGCGATAAAGTTCGCACGCGCCCACACAAAAAAATCGAGAATCTTGTCGATGAGCGGCGGATACCACGGGCTTACTTACGGATCGCTCTCTATAACCGCAACCGCCCATTTCCACGACGGGTACGGACCGTTTTTGCCGGGGGCGGAGGTCGTAAATTTCAACGACCTCGAAGACCTCGAAAATAAATTGAAGCAGGGCGACGTCGCCGCGTTCATCGCCGAGCCCGTCGAAGGCCACGGCGTGTACATTCCGTCCGCCGAATTTTTCCCGAAGGCGCAGGAGCTTTGCAGAAAGTACGGCGCGCTATTTATAATGGACGAAGTCCAGACGGGGCTCGGCCGCACAGGCAAGTGGTTCGCATTCCAGCATTGGAATCTCGACCCTGACATAGTCACGGTGGCGAAGGCGCTGAGCGGCGGATACGTCCCGTGCGCGGCGTTTGTCACCACGCGCGAAATCCACCAGAGCACTTTTTCGTCGCTCGAAAGGTGCGTAGTGCACTCGACCACTTTTGGGCGAAACAACCTCGCCATGGTCTGCGGGCTCGCCTCCATCGACGTGATAGAGAAGAAGGGAATGGTCGAAAATTGCGCGAAAATGGGCGCGAAGCTTCTCGAGCGTCTCAACGCCCTTAAAGAAAAGCACTCTTACATAAAGGAGGTCAGGGGGCTTGGGCTTATGATTGCTATAGAATTTCAGGAGCCGAAGGGAATTTTGCAGAAGGCGGCATGGCGCGCGCTCAACGCGGCAAACAAATCCCTGTTTACCCAGATGATTGTCACCGCCTTAATGGACAACCACAGGATTATAACCCAAGTGACTTGCCACGAAGTCCACGCCGTTAAAATTCTTCCTCCTTTTATAATCACCGACGCCGAAATCGACAAGTTCATCGACGCCTTCGACAAAGTTCTGTCCGAGGCCGCAAATCCGACGGGTGCGCTTTGGAAATTCGGCAAGCGCCTAATCGCCGCGAGCATATCCGACAAGTCCTCAAAATGATACCGTACGAAAAGTTTGCCGACAACTGCGCGCGCCTGCAAGAGCGGGTCGCAAAGGCTGCGGAGTCTTGCGGGAGAAAGGCGTCGGAAGTAAAAATACTGCCCGTGACTAAATTCCATCCTTTGCAGGCGGTCGAGTTTGCATGCAAATACGGATTCGCCGCTGTCGGCGAAAACCGCGTCCAGGAGGCTGCGGAAAAAATTGCCGCGGCTGACTTCGAGATGTCATGGGAGCTGATAGGGCATTTGCAGTCAAACAAGGCGGGAACCGCCGTAAAGATTTTCGACAGAATACAGAGCGTGGACACTATCGAGATACTCGATAAAATCGACGCGCGCGCAGCCCTTGTCGGGAAGGTGCAGAGGGTGCTGTTGCAAGTGAATTCCGGAGCCGACCCCGCCAAGTTCGGGGCGGACATGGAGGATGCCCCGCGCCTGTTGGAGCGCGCTCTTGGGCTTAAAAACATATTGGTGGAGGGGCTGATGGCAATCGCGCCGCTCGACCCAACATTGAAGTCCTCCAAAATCTGCTTCGACAATCTGTACAATTTGCGCGAGTCATTGCAGGAGAAATTTTCGCACCCGCTTCCCGAGCTTTCAATGGGAATGAGCGACGACCTTGAGCTCGCAGTTGAGGCGGGCTCCACCATGATAAGGGTCGGGACTTTTCTTTTCGGGGAGAGGGAGAAATGATTTATAGAATCGAAGACGTCGATGCGGGGAGATTCGCCGGCAGGACAGCGGATTCAAAGCCGCCGTTTTTTGCCGTGTTGGGGAAGCCGATAGGCCATTCCCTCAGCCCGGTTATGCAAAATGCGGCTCTTTCAGAGATTGCGAAGTCCGACCCATCTTACATAGGGGCGGAGTATTTCGCTTTTGAAGTAGCGCCCGAAAATCTCAAAGGGGCCCTCGATGCCTTGTACGGCAAAAATTTTGCCGGCGTGAATCTCACTATTCCGCACAAGGAAATTGCGATGTCGATAGTCGGCGAGTTCGACCCGTACGCGGCGAAGGTCGGCGCGTGCAACACGCTTTTGAAAACTCCGCGCGGCTGGAAGGGGTACAACACCGACGGATTCGGCTTGGAGACCGCAATCAAAAAAGCCTTCGGGCGCGAGATGAAAGGCTCGAATGTAGTTGTAATCGGCGCGGGAGGCGCAGCGCGCGCGGCGGCATTCCACGCGCTTTTCGCAGGTTGCAAAAGCCTTTCGTTGGTGAACAGAAGCCCGCAGAGGCTCGATAAGCTCTCTTCCGACATCCGCGCCGCAGGGTTTGACTGCCAAGCGCGCCGTGCGTCGGAAAATCTCGATATACCGGATTCGCCTATAATAATAAACGCAACTTCTCTCGGGCTGAAAGAGGGCGACCCGCCGTGCGCCGACTTCTCCGCCTATCCGAAGGATTCCGTATTCTTCGATATGCCCTATGCGAAAGGCCGCGAAACTTCGTCGGTCGCCGCCGCAAAAAAATGCGGAATTGCCGCGTGCGGAGGGCTAACGATGCTCGCCTGGCAGGGGGCTAAGTCGCTCTCGATATGGACTGGCAAGCCGCTTCTTGGCGACATTATGCTCGAAACGCTCGCCGCACAAAAATGAACAGCGTACTTCAAATAAATTCACAATTCCCGTTCTTTTTCCCGACGGTTTTCTTCCTATTCGGCGCGTGTGTGGGCAGCTTCCTGAACGTCTGCATTTTCAGAATACCCGCGGGCAAGTCGATAGTGAGGCCGCCTTCGCATTGCGCATGCGGAAAGCCGATTGCTTGGCACGACAACATTCCGATTCTCGGGTGGATTCTCCTAAGGGGAAGGGCGAGGTGCTGCGGGCGCAGAATATCTTTCCGCTATCCGCTTGTCGAGACGCTGACTGCTGCCGTGTTTTGCGCGGCGTGGGTCTGCCTTCCGCCGGTACAGGCGCTTGTCGGAATGGTGTTTCTTTCGATACTCATATTTTGCTCGTTCGTGGACATAGACACAATGATGCTCCCGGATTTTGCGACTATCGGCGGGGCGGCGCTCGGGTTGGCAATTTCGGCGGTGCTTCCGGACGTGCATTCCGCGCGGATTGAAGGAGCGCCGTTTCTCGCGTCGGCGGTGGCATCGTGCGTGGCGTCGGTTTGCGGAATTGCGGTGGGGTCCGGAATACTTTATTGGCTAAGGCTTGCGGGAGAGGTTGCTTTCGGCCGCGAGGCTATGGGCGAGGGCGACGTTATTCTCGTGGGAATGATTGGCGCGTTTTGCGGCTGGCAGGGCGCGGTGTTCGCGATATTTGCGGGCTCGCTAATTGGAGCGCTTATTATGCTTCCTGTGCTCGCGTTTAGGGCGCTTTGGGAAAAATCGAAAAACTCCGGGAAAAAATCCGGAAAAGCGGAACCTAAGGGTAGCCCAGAAAGCGGCGGCGAAGCTTGCGAAGCCGGCTGCGGCGAGATACCGTACGGGCCGTGGCTCGCGCTCGGCGGGGGGCTTTACTATTTATTTTTCTCGCGGGCGGTGGACGAATATTTCGCGGCGGTCGCAAATATGCTTTTCGGATAATGGCGGACGAAAACATAGAGGCGTTTATGGTGGCAATCGGCGAACAGCGCCGATACTCCAAATATACTATACGCAATTATAGCGAGTCGCTAAAAGAGTGGATAGGCTGGCTCGGGAATTGCGAATTTTCCGACGGCGACTATCTTTCGGCGGACAAGCGCCTGGCGAGAATGTATGTGGCGGAGCTGTCGTCGAAGTTGGAGCCCGCGACTGTGCGAAACAAAATTTCAGCTATCCGCTCATTCTACAAATTTTTAATACGCACCCACAGTGCCGAACGCGACCCGTTTGAACTCGTAAAGCTCCCGAAAATGAAAAAGGAGCTTCCCGTATGCTTGAACGAGGGGCAGACGGCGTCGCTGCTCCAAATGCCGTGGACGCTCGAGCGGTCGGGGAAGATAGACAAGTTCAGGGCGCTACGGGATTCCCTCGCCCTCGAACTCCTGTACGGCGCAGGAATGCGAATAAGCGAGCTTTGCGCGCTTAGGTGGAAGGACATCGACACTCGCAGAAACGTAGCAACCGTATTGGGGAAGGGCGGTAAGACCCGCTTTTGCCCGTACGGAGAGTCGGCCGGCAAGCTGCTTGCCGCGTGGAGGGAAAGCGGGAACTCACCGCATGAGCCCGACGCCCAGATTTTGAGGACGGCTAAGGGAGAGCCTATTTACCCGAGGCTAATACAGCGGGAGCTTAAAATATATTTGCAATTTGCCGGGCTTCCAATGTCGATAACGCCCCACAAGCTGCGCCACAGCTTTGCGACGCATCTCGTGAATGCCGACGCCGATTTGCGGAGCGTTCAGGAAATGCTCGGGCATTCGAGCCTTTCGACCACCCAGATATACACGCATTTGAATATTAGGAAAATGGCGGAGGTCTATCGAAACGCCCATCCGCGCGCGCGAAAATAACGCGCGGCGCCTGCTTTTTCTTTTTCGTAAACAAAAGTTCTTTGTGCGCTGACGCTTGAAAGCGGCAATTTTATAGCGCGCTTTGCAATCGTTTAAAAAGCGTATTTTAAAAATAGGTACGCGAATTTAATCGAACTCTTTTGCATAAAAATATTTTGCGGCGGTGGATTTTTTTTTCGGGTTTTGCTGAGCCTATGTTTCTTAGTTTAAAAAACTGATTTTATTTCTTCTTAAAGCTTATAGAAAAGCTCTCCGAAATTCGGCGGTGCAAAAATCCCGAGCACAAAACTGAAATACGCTCTCGCCAATTATTCCGCGCAAAAAAAAATCCCAGAGAATACACTCCGGGATTTTTTGCGTTTAAAATAAAACTCTTACAGGGGCTGCACTGTGACGTCTTTTGATTCGCCGTCGATTGTAATGCGCAGCTTTTCCGGGGAAATTTTGCCCTTTGGAGCTTCCGCCTTTATCTTGTCCTCCGGCTTTTTAAGCTCAAAAGCCGAGCGCGGCTTTTTGTAGAGGTCTTCAAGCTGCTGCGGGAACATGGCGTAGATTACGCAATGTTCGTCGTCGTCCTTTATTCCCTTTTCGCGCAGAGCCTTGCGGAGATCCTCCATTCCGGGCTTTTTGAGGTCCGCCGGGCGGCAATCGATGGGATCTTTCTTTGACTTTTCCTGCGCGAGCTTGCGGACTTCCGGATCGACCGGCGCGGGAGTGCGCCCATAGTAGCCGAGAGCGATGTCCATAGCTTGCGGCGTAAACATCTTCCACCTGCCGAATTTTACGTTCATCATCGCCTGCGTTCCCACAATCTGGGAGGTGGGAGTGACGAGCGGTATCCAGCCGAGCTTTTCGCGCACATACGGCACTTCCGCAAAAACTTCGTCGAATTTGTCCTCCATATTCTGCTCTTTTAGCTGCACGCGGAAGTTGGAGAGCATGCCGCCGGGAACTTGGTATATGAGAGCGTCGGTATCGATTACCTCGTTTTTAATTGCGGTATAGAAGCCGAGTTTCTCGTATGCGCCCTGGAAGTATTTCCTTAATTCGGCAAGCTTTTCAAGGTCGTAGTCGGGCTTGCGCGGATTGTTTTCGAGCATGGCGAGCATTCTCGCGGTGTCGGGCTGGCCGGTGCCGTTGGCGAAAGGCGAGATTGACGTATCGACGCAGTCAACGCCCGCGTCTATTGCCATGCAGTAGGTCGGCGCGCCCATGCCAGCGGTCTCGTGCGTGTGCAATATCACCGGAATTTTTATGTTGGCCTTCAAGCCCTTGACTATTTCCGCCGCAACGTACGGGGCGATAAGCCCCGCCATGTCTTTTAGAACTACGGCAGAGCAGCCCATTTCTTCAAGCTCACAGCCCATGCGCACGAAGCTTTCGACCGTATGCACGGGGCTTCGCGTATAGCATATTGTGCCGTGGGCCTCTTTGCCGGCTTTCTTTGCGGCGTTTATGGAGCACTCCATGTTGCGGGTGTCGTTTAGAGCGTCGAAAATCCTAAATATGTCCATGCCGTGCTTGGCGGAAGCGCGCACAAACGCCTCTACGACATCGTCCGGAAAGTGCGAGTACGCAACTATGTTCTGCCCTCTAAAAAGCATCATATGCTTGGTTTTCGGGCAGGCTTTTTTCAGAGCGTCGAGCCTGTCGAAGGGAAATTCTCCCAAAAAGCGCAGGCCGGCGTCTATCGTGGCGCCGCCCCATGTTTCGAGGGCGTTGAAGCCTATGCTGTCGAGTATCGGGCACGCCGGAAGCATCATTGAAGTGGGCATGCGCGTTGCGGCGAGCGACTGGTGCCCGTCGCGCAGTACTGTGTTGTTGAAAACTACGGGTTTTGTTGTTGCCATATTTCTTTGTCCTTCTATTCCTCCGATACCCCGCATGCAGGTTGCGACGTAATTTTTTAAAGTCCCGCCCGCATGACAAAGCTTGCAAAAGTTTAAAAAACTACCATCGGTTGTATCGGATAAATTTATATTGTGTAAAGTAGGATTGAATTTGTCCGCAATTTCAAGAAAATTTTTGTAAATGAGAGTCTATCTTAGAACGTACGGCTGCCAGATGAACGAGCGCGATTCAGACCATATCGCGGCCGATTTTGCGGAGCGCGGCTGGGAATTGGCAGATTCCCCCGATTGCGCCGACGCGATAGTAGTCAATACATGTTCCGTGCGCGAACAGGCTGAATTAAAGGCGATAGGGCTTATCGGCAGGCTTATATCAAACCGCTTGGCAAACCCGCGCGGAGGCTTCCCGATTATCGGAGTGACTGGCTGCATGGCGCAGAACCTCGGCAAGAAAATAGTCTCCAAATTCCCTGAAATAGATTTTGTCGCCGGAACTTACAAGACAGCCTCAGTTCCCGACATCGTCGAGGAAATCGCCAAAAAAAGGCTTGCGGGGCAATCCCACCCCAAAATGCCGGAAACTATGGGCAGGCGCACTGCAAAATATTCGGCGGCGGCGGTGGATACGTCCGTGGATATGGAGGACTTTAAGAGAATCGACAAGCATCTTGAAGCCCCTGCGAGCGAATTTGTGTCCGTAATGCAGGGCTGCCAGATGAACTGCTCCTACTGCATAGTTCCGAAGGTAAGGGGCGCTCAGCGCTCGCGCCCGGCGGAGGATATTATAAGGGAAATCAAGGCGCTCGCCGAAAGGGGCACCAAAGAAATAACGCTGCTCGGACAGGTTGTGAACGCCTACGGGCGGGAGTTCCCCCAGACGGGAGGCGTTCCGAATTTCGTGCGGCTTTTGAGGGATATAAACGACATCGACGGAATTGAACGCATAAGGTTTACGTCTCCGCACCCGGCGTATTTTTCGGAGGCGCTGACGGATTCGTACGGGTCTCTCGAAAAGCTTTGCGAGTACGTCCATTTGCCGCTGCAATCGGGCAGCGACGAAATTTTGAAAAAAATGAACAGGCCGTACAGAATAGACGGCTTTTTGAAAATAGTGGACAGGCTCCGCAAGAGGGCGGGGAATATTTCAATATCCACCGACATAATAGTCGGCTACCCGACCGAGACAGTCGAGGATTTCGAGCTTACCCGAAAAGTATTTAAGGAGGCGGCGTTTGACATGGCGTTCATATTTAAATACAGCCCGAGGGCGGGCACTAAAAGCGCGCTGATGCAAGACGACGTTCCCGAGAGCGAAAAGGAGCGCAGAAATTCCGAATTGCTTTCCGAGCTGGAAAAAACTTCGCGGTCGTACAACGACTCTTTTGTGGGCAAAGTTGAGGAAGTTCTCGTGGAGGGCGCCGCCCGCAGGGGGGAAAATATGCTCATGGGGCGCACGCGCACGCACAGGAAGGCCGTATTTAAAGGCTCGCCGGATTTGGTCGGGAAACTTGTGGACGTAAAGATAAATGCGGCCACAACAACCGCGCTTGAAGCCGAGATAGTAAAGTAGCGTGAGTTTATCCATATTGGGCTTTATTTTTCGGCGGCAAAAAACAGCCTTCGCGAAAGTTCTGTGTTCGCAATGCGCCGCATAATAGTTTCGGACAATAGTTTGCCTGGGATATTTTTTTTGAGCCCCGCCGAGCCTTTTATATTTGCTCCAAATTTTAGATTTCCCGCCCGTTAAAACTGGCGGGATTGCGTTTTTTTCACGCCTTTTCCCGACTGCAACTTAACTGTATATATACAAAAAATTTGCTTTCTTCCTCCCGAATTGTATATCTTTTTTTTCGTAAAAAATTTCTACAAAACGCAAGAGGACAAATATGAATGTTTTTTTTAAAAGCCTGCCGTTGGTTGCGTCGCTTATTGCGGCTGAAATAGCCGCCGCGGAAACTATAAAGCCTGACGATTTCAGGAATTTATACGGAATAGTATGGACCGGAACACCCAGCCAAAACCTTGAATACGCCTGCCAAATGGGCTACACCCATGTGTTCTACCAGGCCGGCATGGAGAAAAACCCAAAGTCAAAAGGCTTAAAGTTTTTTATAGAGTCGCCCGAATATTCCGTATATCCCCGCCTAATAGACACTGAAAAGACATATTCCCCGGAGCAGATAAAATGGTGGGAGACCCACTGCTCGTTAATCAGTCTCGAAAAACCCTTCCCGTGGAATATAGCCCCTGGCTGGAGAATCGGAAAAAAGTTTACGGCGACTTTGGATCTTCAGCAGAAGTCCGTAATAAAGGAAACTGTCGCAAAAATAGTGGACAGGGTAAAGCGTATAGAGGCGAAAAACCCCGACTTCAAATTTGCCGGATTCGCCTGGGACGTTCCACAGCCCCCGGGAGATTTCTGGGACGGTAGCAAGGACGATTGGTTCGCCAACGGCTCCCAAGTGACTCTCAGCAGGTGGACAGGCAAGGATTCGGGTATCAAGCACCCGGACGTTGTGCACGACTACCCGACGTATTCGCAGGGGCATATGGAATTTTACAGATACCTATTTGAGCAAGTCCGCGAAAAAATCAATAAAGACGCAAAATTTATAGTGGAGCCGAGCGCCCCCTACAAGCAGTGGGTTCAATATTTCGAGTGCCCGCCGTACGATAAAATGGCGCCCGAAGAGAGGAAAAAGTACGAGGCCGACCTCATCGCAGTGGAGGGCGCGACAACGGGATTCGTGACGGACGAACGCCTTTTTGCAAAAGGAACCGTAAAGCCTTCGCAAATGTGCTCCACCACCCCCAATGCCTACGAGGAGCCGATATCGCGCAAGATAGCGGCGCTCGCGGCAAAGAACGGGGCGTGGACGGCGTTTTTCGGCATGGCTGACGGCAACGGGCACACTCCGGGTTTAAAGACAATAACCCAGATTCCGGCGCGCTTGAAACTTGTAAAGGCAATCCCAGTGTGGGAAAACCTGCTGAACATTCCCCTCGAACAGAGGAAGTGGGACGGAGAGAGGTACGAGAGCCCCACGGCGCAAATCTCGCCCGACGCCTATTCGGGGCTTCAGCCAAAGACCGACAAGCTGTTCTTCGTATTTTTGTCAATGGACGGCAAGGTGAAAATACCGGAAGGGTACGAACCGGGGCCTGTTTATCTTACAAACGAATTGTTTAAAGAGGTAAGGCCGCTGTACAAAAATCCAAATACGGCTTATAGAAAAACCCTGCAAGACGGCCGGACAATGAAAATAGAAAATTCGACAATATCGCCGACCGCCTCATACATCATAAATACCGGATACATTATGCATCTAAAAAAGAAGGCGGAAAAATAAAAGAGCGGAAAGTATAGGAATATGTTGACATTGCGCCAATCGTCTAAAAAAATATTCCGATATTTTTATATAAATGAAAAACTTTCCGCCAACCGACGGTTCCGACGACTCCCAAAATGAAGAAATAATATACGAGGAAGTGGTCGGAGGGCCGTTTCCACCGAAAGGAGGCCGAATCCCCCCTATGGGCAGATTCGCGCCGCCGCCTTTTGGCGGATATGTAATCGAAGAGGAGATTATCGAGGAAATAGAGGAAGATCCGACTGAGAGCGGGGATTCTGAAAATGCAAAACAGCAAGAAACCTCTGTTTCGGAACCGAAAGTAAGCGCCGAAAAAGCCAATGCGCCGAAAGAGCGCCCCGCGCCACCAAGGGCCGCGCCGAAGCCAAAGCCGTACAAGGCTTTCAAGGCCGCGGTTAAGCCAGCCCCGAAAAATGATTACGACAAAATACACCGTGAGAAAAAAACTTCAAAATTTATTCTGCCGTTGGTTGCGCTCCTAATCGTTGCAGGCCTTGGCGGGGGAATATATTATTCATTTAAAGACAGCGTATATTTTGCGTCGATATTTGCGCCGGAAGACGGAAAGGTTGCCCAAAAACCTGTTAAAAACGGCGCGCTGACGCTCCATTTTTTGTCGGGAGACATAGATAAAGTTGCGGGGGCTTTTTACTCCAAGCTTTCCAACCCCATTACGCTTGAAAATTTGCGCGATATAATAGTGACAGGCTCGATAAATTTTTCCGACGGAGAGCCTCCAAAGAATTTCTACTGCATAAAAAGGTACGATTCCGGGGCGTTTATCAAAGTGGGCTCCGGAAAGGACGAAAAAACCTACCACGTCGCAAAAGACAATACCGTATATCTGCTTGAAGAGGGAAGAATGGGCGGCAAGAAGACGCAGCTTGAATCCGACAAGGCGGCGTTGCTTCGCGCGCTCACCGAATGGGACGATATATTGTTCCAGTCGGCATTCGCATTGGACCAATACGACAAGCGCGGGAAACCTAAGCTGGACTACCTCGGCGAGCGCGATTTTGACGGCAAGAAAATGGAAACGATAGTGGCTTCCTACGGTGGCTCCGACAAGACTACGTTCTACTTCGACAAAGATTCCGGAATGTTAAAAGGCATAGCTTTCCCGCTCGGCACGGAGGAAATGAGAATTTCCATGGGAGACTACGGAGACGCGGACGGGGTGTACCGATTCCCGACGTCGCGGAAAATATATTTGGGAGACAAGAAGATAGCAGAGCTTAATACATCGTTTGTTTCGGTAAACAGGGGCTTGTTCTTCCCGATGTAGGGTCGCCAATAGCGTAAAAAATGCGTTTGAGCGAATTTTAAATTGCATAAGATTGAATAATTTTAGAGGCTGCACAAATGGAAGGTATTCCGCCAATAGAACCGTTTTTAATCCGTCTTGAAACTCTCGCCAAAAAAATGGGCGAGCCAGATTTTTACAACGACCAGCGCGAAGCTACGGCAGTCTCGCGCGAGCACCAGCACTTGTCGAAATTGCGGGACTCTTACAAGAATCTGGAACACACAATCGAGCAGATAGAGGAAAACCGCAAGATAATCGACGAAAATGCGGATCCGGAGCTTGTGGAGCTTGCCAAGGAGGATATAGACGCGCTTACGGCATCGATAGAGCCGCTCAAAAACGAGATTTTAAGAATGATGATACCGCCGGACCCGACGGATTCGCGCAATACGGTGGTGGAAATAAGGGCGGGAACCGGCGGCGATGAGGCCTCTTTGTTTGCGGCGGACTTGTACAGAATGTATTGCAGGTATGCCGATTCCAAAGGGTGGAAGGTGGAGAACCTAAGCTCGAGCGAATCTCCGGCGGGAGGGTTTAAGGAAATATGCTTTTTGCTTTCGGGCGAGGACGTTTACCGCTCTATGAAATACGAGAGCGGCACGCACAGAGTGCAGCGCGTGCCCGTCACCGAGGCGAGCGGCCGTATCCATACTTCTGCGGCGACAGTCGCAGTGCTGCCCGAAGCCGAGGAGGTCGATATACAAATACCTCCGCAGGACATAGAAATTTCGATAGCCCGCGCGAGCGGTCCCGGCGGCCAGGGCGTCAATACGACGGACTCCGCCGTACAGATATTGCACAAACCAACGGGAATGATAGTCAAATGCGCGGACGAGCGTTCGCAGCTTAAAAACAAGACGAAGGCGCTGAAAGTATTGCGCTCGCGCCTCTTGGAAATAAAGCAGAAGCAGGAGCACGAAAAGTACGCCCAAAGCCGCCGCCAACAGATAGGCTCAGGCGACAGGTCGGAGCGCATAAGGACGTACAATTATCCGCAAAGCAGAATTACCGACCACAGAATAGGGCTGACGATACATTCCCTGCCGCAGTTCATGGACGGCGACATAGAGGAGATGATACGCGCCCTCGAAGACGCCGACTACACTCAGAGGATAAAGGAACTCATAGAGGCCGACGAAAAGCAGGCGGCTGTCTGAGATGTTTGAAGTGCAGAGCGTAATAGAAATACTGTCAAAGACGGAGGAATTTTTTAGAAGGCACGGAGTCCCTTCGCCGAAGTTGGACGCGCAGTTGCTTCTTGCGCATGCGTTGGGATGCAAGCGTCTGGAATTGTTTCTTCGCTACGACGAGCCGGTAGTGGGGGAGGCGCTCGAAAAAATGCGCGACTTTGCGAGGCGGCGCGGCCGGCGCGAGCCCCTTCAACATATAATAGGGTTTCAGGATTTCTTTGGAGTCCGTATAAAATGCGACGGACGCGCGCTGATACCGCGCCCCGAGACGGAGGAACTTTGCGAAATATTGACGGAAAAATACTTTCCGGATAAATCGGCCCAGCTTGGAATACTCGATATGGGCACCGGGAGCGGAGCGATAGCAGTTGCTCTTGCAAAGCATTATCCGAATGCGAGAGTTTCCGCTTCCGACGCAAGCGCAAAGGCGTTGTCTCTCGCGTCGGAAAACGCGCAGGGGAACGGGGTAAAGATAAATTTTATAGAGTCGGACTGGTTTGAAAATGTAGGCGGCAGTTATGATTTGATAGTTTCCAATCCGCCGTATTTGACGGAGGAGGAAGTGGCCTCGGCTGAGCCTGAAGTGAGGGAGTACGACCCAATGGAGGCTCTCGTGTCTGGCGACGGCGGGCTTGCCGACATAAAAAAAATACTTGCGCAGGCGGCAGGGCATTTGAGCGGGGGCGGAGTGCTCGCGCTTGAATGCGGGCTCGGGCAGGCGGAGAAGGCGGCGGCATCTTTTGCGGACTTCGGGTTTGCGGGGGCTGAGACATTCAAAGACGCCTCAAAGCGGTTCCGCTTTGCAATTTTCCGCGCGCGGGGGTAGAGCGGTTTTCATTTGCGCTGGCGGGGCGCGCAGGGTCGAGACGGCGCAAAAGAAATTTTTTTATTTGTGACAGTTTTAATAAAAGAGCGGCGCATGCGAAAAAAAGCTTGCAATATGTTTTTCGTTTTTTTCTAATAAAACTTCTTTTTAGGGCGTGGTAGCCAAGTGGTAAGGCATGGCTCTGCAAAAGCTTGACCGTCGGTTCGATTCCGACCCACGCCTCTTTTTTTTACCGCAATTTTAAAGAGATTGCGGCTTTTTTGTGTTCTAAGAGAAAAAGGCGTTGTTGCCGGGCTCTGTAAATTTTCGGAATCAGCGTAAAATTGCGGGCTTGGCGTAAGATATTGCAGAAGCGGTTTAAGGTTATTTGCCGGCATATGTAATAACTGCGGTGTGCCGAATACCCCAAATGAATAAAAGTTGTTTGCAAGCAAGTATAAGAAGTAAAAAACTTGCGGAATGTAGGCTTTATATGGAGGGTAGAGCTCCTGCTCATTTTACATTCTATATTGAAGTGTTCTTTTTTATTTTGCGCCGATGTGCGCTAATTGTATAAAACGCAAAGAGGCATGGGGGATTTTTTTGCGTACATGTCCATAATTTACCGTTTCTTAAATTTTTATTCATATATAATTGCGGGCTGTTTTAAGAATAAAAAAATTCCTGTTTTCGCAAGGTTGCGCTAATACATAAAATTGCGCAATCCTTAACGCTGTACCGGCTTTCCCGCGCAGACGCTTGGCGGCAGAGTTGGAATCCTTGCTGGTGCGCACAAAAAGGCTTGTAAAGCGGGCGCTCTTAAAATGTAATTAAAACAAATTATTCAACCGCAATATTTCAGCCTTATGAAAAAGACCATTGCAGCTATACTTTGCGCCGCAACAATTCAATCGTTATTTGCTTACAGGCAGTCCGACGTAAAACTCGGCGACGGCTGGCTCTTCCACCGCGGAGAGCTTAAAAATGCCCAAATCCCATCGACAGACACTTCAACTTGGGAGGCCGTAAAAGTCCCCCACGACTGGGCTATCGGGCAAAACTTCAATATGAACTACGACAAGCAGTTCACGCAGGTTGTCCAAGACGGCGAAACGCGCGCAAGAACGCGCACGGGCCGCACGGGCGCGCTCCCATTTGAAGGCGTGGGCTGGTACCGCAAAACGCTCGAGCTCCCGAAGTCCGACGAAGGCAAAAGAGTGTATATACAGTTCGACGGCGCAATGAGCCGCGCGAAAGTTTGGCTAAACGGCGAATATGTCGGCGAGTGGCCGTACGGCTACGCCTCATTCGAGCTCGACTTGACCAAGCATTTCAAGTTCGGGAGCCCAAATACGCTCGCCGTGAGGCTCGAAAATCTGCCTTCGGCTTCGAGATGGTATGCCGGCGCGGGGCTTTTCCGCGACGTCAGGCTTGCAGTCAAGCCGCAGATTCATGTGGAAAATTGGGGAACGTACATAACAACGCCGAAGGTTTCGGCAAATTCCGCCGTATGCCGCATTGAGACTTCCGTCGCCGACCATTCAGGCGCGGGAAAGAAAATATCCGTAAAAACGACAATAATATCTCCCGACGGGAAGCAGGTCGCGCAAAAATCGGCCGATATCGCCATTGAGAACGGCTCGGGTAAGGCTGTTCAGGAATTTGAAATAGAAAATCCGTCCCTCTGGGACATCGACTCCCCAAAGCTCTATACTGCAAAAACCCAGATTCTCGCCGACGGCAAGCCGGTGGACGAATATTTTAGCAGGTTTGGAGTGCGCTCCATATCCTACGACCGCGACGGCGGATTCAAATTAAACGGCAAAAAGACCATATTTAAGGGTGTTTGCATGCACCATGACTTGGGCCCGATTGGCGCGGCTTTCAATGTCTCGGCGGCGCGTAGGCAAGTCGAAATATTGAAAGAAATGGGCGCAAACGCCATACGCACTTCGCACAACCCTCCGTCGCCCGCCTTGCTGGACATATGCGACGAGCTCGGCATGCTCGTTCAAGTCGAGGCTTTCGACGAATGGAAAATGCCAAAGTGCGAAAACGGCTACAACAAGCTTTTCGACAAGTGGGCTAAAAAAGATTTGGAGGCAATGATACGCCGCGACCGCAACCACCCGTGCGTTGTTATGTGGAGCATCGGCAACGAAGTCCCGGAGCAGACCGTTCCCGATGGCAGAAAGACGGCAAAATTCCTCGCTGAGACGGCGCGCGCGATGGATCCCACCCGCCCGGTGACGGCGGGCTGCGACCGCAACAAGCAGGCGGTTGAATACGGCTTCGTCGATGAGCTCGACCTCGTCGGCTTCAACTACAAGCCCTTCTACTACAAAGAATGCTACGACAAAAAACCTTCGGCCGTAATTTACGGAAGCGAGACTGCGTCAACTGTTAGCAGCCGCGGGGTATATCATTTCCCGACGAAGGAAAGCAAACAGCCGTGGTCGTACGACTACCAGGTCAGCTCCTACGACCTGTGCTGCGCGCCGTGGTCGCAAGTGCCGGAGGACGAATGGAAGGGGCAGGACGAAAACCCGTTTGTACTCGGCGAGTTCGTTTGGACGGGCTTCGACTATCTCGGAGAGCCTTTCCCGTACGACGGCGATTTCATCGCAAAGAGTTCGTATTTTGGGATAGTCGATTTGTGCGGTTTCCCGAAGGACAGGTATTATCTCTACCGCGCGAGATGGAACCCGCAGGCGGAGACTCTGCATGTTCTCCCGCACTGGACTTGGCCTGACAGGCTCGGGCAGAAAACGCCCGTTTACTGCTACACTAACTATCCGAAGGCGGAGCTGTTCGTAAACGGCAAGAGCATGGGAGTGCGCGAAAAGAAGGCGTCAGGAAAGTTCGGCAAGAGCCGTTTAATATGGGAAGATGTCGCCTACCAGCCGGGAGAGATAAAAGTGGTGGCATACGGCGCCGACGGCAAAAAGGCGGCCGAAAAGACTGTCAAGACCGCGGGAGAACCCGCGCGGATAGTCCTAAAAGCCGACAGAAAAAAATTTGGCGGCGACGAACTCTGCTTTGTAGAGGTGAACGTTGTCGATAAGGACGGCAATTTGTGCCCGCGCGCCGACAATATAATATACTTCTCGACCGACGGCAATGTCCGCCTGCGCGCCCTGTGCAACGGCGACCCGACCGACCTCACGCCGTTCTCGGCAAATTATATGAGGGCGTTTTCCGGGAAACTTCTCGCGGTGGTTGAGGCCGACGGCGACGCGAAAGGCTCTATAAGCGCATTCTCAGGCGCAAGGGGCGACAAAAAAATATCCTCCGGAAAGGCGGAATTTTAGGCTTTAACAAAAATGAAAATAGTTTTTATGGGCACGGGGACTTCCCAGGGAGTTCCCGTAATAGGGTACGATTCGAGCGGCATAGACCTCTCAAATCCCAAGAACTGGCGGACGCGTTCGAGCATACATGTTTATGCTGCCGGCAAAGAAATACAGGTCGATGCCGCGCCGGAATTCAGGTTGCAGTGCCTTAAAAATTCAATATCGCGCGCCGACGCTTTTATCCTCACGCACGGGCATGCAGACCACATCGCCGGCATGGACGACCTTCGGCGGTTCTGCGACAAGGCGGAGGGGAACGCGATAGACGTGTACTCCAACGAATACGGGCTTTCCCGCGTGCGGGCAATGTTTCCGTACGCGCTTGGCGACAAGCCAACGGAGCGCGGCTATCCGTGCTTCCGCCTAAAAGAAATGCCGGAGACTCTCGACATGGGCGGCGGGCTTAAAATCAGTTCGGCGGAGCTTCCCCACGGGAGCATACAGACGCTCGGTTTGGTCTTTGAATGCGGCGGAAAGCGCTTTGCCTATTATACCGATTGCAAGTCGCTCACTCCGCGCGCGGAGGAGCTCGCCGCGGGCGCGGACGTTTTGGCTGTGGATTGCCTTAGGCTAAAACCGCACCCTTCGCACATGACTCTCGACGAGGCGCTGGCGGTCGTAGAAAAGCTCTCGCCGAAGCTCGCGTTTTTTACCCATACTACGTCCCACATAGATTACGGTAAAATCGAACGTTCTCTACCCAAAAATTGTCATATAGCCTACGACGGCTTGACTGTCGAAATATAAGCATTAAAATCGCAGCAGATAATAAAAAATTATGAACACTGGCGCTCAAAAGAAACCCAAGGCCGCAATGGTATTGTCCGGATGCGGCGTATTCGACGGCACTGAAATACACGAGGCTGTAATAACGCTTCTCTGCCTTTTAAAGGGCGGCGCGGAGGTGTCGTTTTTCGCCCCCGATATTCGCCAAAGCGACTGCATAAACCATCTTGACGGCTCGGATTCCGAAGGGCCGCGCAACGTGCTTTCCGAATCGGCGAGGATTGCGAGGGGAAAGATAGAGCCGCTTTCGCGCTTCGACGCCGGAAAATTCGACATGCTGCTCTTCCCAGGGGGCTTCGGGGCGGCCAAGAACCTTTGCACGTTCGCTTACGACGGCGCGGATTGCACGATTGAGCCGTCGGTGGAAAAGGCGATTTCCGACATGATGGGCAAGGGGGGAAAAATAGCGTTTATGTGCATATCTCCCGTAATAGGCGCAAAGGCAATCGGTGACGGCGTTATGCTTACAATCGGCAACGACAAACAAACGGCGGCCGCCATTGAGGCTGCGGGAGCTAAACATATTCCGTGCGCGGTGGACTCGTTTGTGGAGGACAAGTCCAAAAACGTCTATTCAACGCCCGCGTATATGCTTGCAAAAGATGCGGCGGAGGTCGAAAAAGGCGTTTCCGCAATGATTTCAAGAATGTTTGAGACTCTATAATATGGCGTTTGGCACTATAAAGGCGCTACTGTTCGCGGCTGTTGCATCGGCCGCGTTTTCCGCGCAGCAGTCGCATGCGCAAAGAATGACGACTATGCTGCCCGGAACCGTTAAAAATTTTGAATTGCCAAATTTCGACGAGAATACGGGCGCCAAACAGTGGGATTTATTCGGGAACTCCGCCACTTATAAAAGCGACACCCGAATAGACGTTGAAGGCCTAAAACTGATGCTCTTCGAGGAGAAGGACGGTAAGCTCAAAGCGACCATAACTAGCCCCGAGGCTAATGTAAACCCCGTAAAAAAATTCGTATCCGGCGACACCGACATATTTGTGACCGCCCCCGAATTTAAAATAGACGGGAAAAAATGGACGTGGGATTCGGCGAAAAAATTTGTCGAGGTTTTTAACGGTATAAAAGTCAATATAACGCCGCCGGACGGCGGGGAAAAATCCACCGGCAAGGAAGGTGAAGCCGCAAAGGATTACGCGACTTTAATTACCGGAGAATACGGCTCGATGCTAAACGGGGCGGAGAGTAATGTGTTTGAGGTCCGCAAAAGCGTTGAGCTTGTAAATTCGCAAATGAAGCTCGAATGCGACAGGTTGCGTGTAAATGCCCCGAAAGAAAAAAAATCCGAAACCGGCCTCGACGAAATATTTGCCTCAGGGAATGTTAAAATGCTCTACGAAAAGAAGGACATCCGCGCAGGAGAGGCGAAGATAGATCCCGGAGCATCTACCGCATTTTTGAGCGGCAACCCCCATATCAAAGACATTCCAAGCAGCGCGGAAATATCAGGCAGCTCGATAGCGCTCGATAAAAACAAAAAGACGCTTGCTGCCGAGTCTGCGGGCGGAATCCGCGCAACGGCCGTGATTTACAATACGGACGATGACGGTGAGAGGGAAAAGATAACAATTTACGCAGACTCTATAAAAATGCGCACGGAGGGCGAAAAGAACTTTTTTGACTTTTCCGGAAATGTTGACGTGGAGGCGGACTCTTTCAAAGCTTCTTGCGACAGCCTTGTGGCGGAGTCGTCCTCAAAGGACGGCGGCAAGCCGCAAGTGGCGTATATAAAAGGGAGCGGGCATATAAGGCTTTCAAATGAAAATGGCGTTGCGACGGCGGACAATATGGAGATACTTCCGTCGAAGTCTGAGGTTGCCCTGTCCGACAACGCATCGCTTTTGGACAACGAGCGCGGAATGAGGCTCTATGCGCAGGCGATTGTGTTCTTGAAGGAGAGGAGCACGGGGCTTGCGTTTTCAAATCCGTCCGACAAAAATTCGTACGTCACCCTCAAAATGCGCGAGGGAATATCGGCGGACGAAAAGCTGAAAACCCAAACGGAGACTACGGTAAAATCGCGGCGCCTAAAATTCGTAAAAAATCAAAAAAATATGCACTTTGATTTTGAGCGCGACGTCAATATAACTTCCGACGACATAAAAGCCTCCTGCCAAAAAATGCAGGTGTTGGCGATGCGCGATAAAAAGGGCGGGGATTCCGTGAGGAAAATAACGGCTTCCGACAATGTAAAAATCAGCCAGAAGGGCTATTCAGCCGAGGCCGAGACGGCAGTAATTTATCCCAAATTAAAAGGAGGGAAAGCTGATAATTCAAAGGCGGCGGCGCACAGGTACGTAGAACTGCTCACTGCGGCAAACAATCCTGGGAAACGGCCGACAATATACCTGCCCGCCACAAAGTCGATAGGCCTTGAAGAGGTCCGCGCCGGCAGCAAGCTTGAATCAAAGCCGACTGTAATAACGAGTGACAAACAGTGGCTTGTCGGCGGTACGGAGTCGGACAGGTATTTTTTTGAAGGCGACGTAAAGGCTGTCGGAACTGATATGGACGTTTCTTGCGACAAGGCGGAAGTAGGCATACGCAAGCGTAAAGGCGGCGGCTACTCCATAAATAAGATAGACTTGTACGGGAACGTAAACCTTTCAAGCGGGCTAAAAGCCGCTACATGCGGCAAGGCCGAGATTTTTCCCGAAGACGAGATGGTCGTGCTTTCGGAAGATCCGGTGGTCATAGACCGCGAGGACAACACGCGAGTGTCCGGGCCGAGAATGGTGTATAACCGCGGCCGCCGCTCTATGACAGTCGAGGCGGAAGAGCCGGCGCAAAACGCTCCCACGGAAGAGCGCAGAACTTTTATCCCCGATTTTGAGGACGACGAGACGCTCGAGCCTGAAACAAAAACGCCGCCGCGCCCGACAATCAGAATATTGCCGCGCTCCCGCAAATAGCGCGGCTTCTGGCAATACTTGGTTTGTGGGGGCGGGTCGGTTTTCCACTCGCCCTTTCTGTGGGGCAGATTGTCCGAACTTTTTGGCAGTATGCGTTTGCGGTTCGTTGTGTTTTGTCGTAATTATTATTTCTGGAAGCGGGCAGAGCACATGATAAATAGTCCGCAAAAGAGCGTAAGCGGGAGCGTTTGGTTTGCGGCAGTAAGAACTTTTTATATTTAAAAGTTTTTACTAAATGAGGCGTCTTTTATTAATTTCTACTGGCTTTTGAATTGACCCGATTTTTATCAAATGGGCATCTTCCACTAAATCCTACCGATTTTGGAACGACCCTAGCTTTCGTTAATTTCTCCATGCCTTTGGAATAGAGCCAAAAGAGGAAATGCCGGAGAAATGAAAAATCCTTGTCGCGCAATATTTGGCGCCTGCACTTGCATTTCCGCTCTACGCAAAAATTCGCGGAACGTTATGGGTGGACTGTAAAAAACGCTTCGCAAAAATTTTTCAATCTTTGGTGTTGTTCAAAAGAAATTTTCCCAAAGGTCGCTATCTAAAAATTTTTGCAGAAAACGTCGCTTTCTCAGGCTAAAATACAGCAGTAAAAACCAAATAGGCGGCATATGGGCACAAAAAAAGTGGTCCTGAACGGATTTGAACCGTTGACCAAGCGATTATGAGTCGCCTGCTCTAACCACTGAGCTACAGGACCAACTTTAAAGTCTGTAATCTCGCATTTATTGATGCGCTTGGCAAGCTATTTTTTTCAAAACTTGCATGCAAATGAAATTTTGCTTGTTATGGCGTCGGAAAAATAATTTATTTAAACAGATGCGTAAAAATCTCGTTTTAGGACTCGACATAGGCGGATCCGGCGTAAAAGGCGCCGTGGTTGACGTCGTCAAGGGCGAATTTGTGGGAGACCGTATTAGAATCCCAACTCCTTCGCCGCACACTCCGTCGAACATAATTTCGGCAATATGCGATATAGTTGACGGATTTAAATGGAAAGGCCCGATAGGTTGCGGATTCCCGGGCGTAATAAGGTCGCAGATTATTGAGACTGCCGCAAACCTCGGCGGCAGGAATTTTGTGGGCGTAAATCTCGCTGAAGAAATAGGCAGAGCCTGCGGCTGCGAGGCGTGGATAATCAACGACGCCGATGCCGCAGGTTGCGCTGAGATAAATTTCGGCATAGGCAAAGACCGCAATGAAGGGGTTCTCATAATGCTTACGGTGGGAACCGGAATTGGCGTAAGCATGTTTTCAAACCGCACGCTTGTGCCGAATCTCGAATTCGGACACCTCCGCATGCGCGACAAAAACATAAAAAAATACGTCTCCGCCGAGAAAATTTGCTCCGACGCCGCGAGGAAATCCCACGATTTGTCCTGGCAACAGTGGGCGAGCCGCTTCAATAAATATCTCGAATACCTCTATTCGCTGTGCTGGCCGGATCTCATAATAATAGGCGGCGGCGTGGCTTCCAAGAGCGAGAAATTCTTAAAATACATAAAGGTTGATTGCGATATCGCAATAGCCAAACTTGAAAACAGGGCCGGAATAATCGGCGCGGCATACGAGGCGAGAAAGCATTTTTAGCTGCATTAACGCGCCAAACTGTACATTCCGCGGCTTATTCGGCCGCGTGTGCGCCTATTTGCGCCGACATTTTTTTATTGCACATTTACCCTTTTAAATGGATTATAAAACCCCAACTCTCGAAAGGCATTTTTTATGAGCGAATCAGAAAAGGCAATCATAACCCTCAACGGGAAAAGTTTCGATTTCCCCGTTGTCAGCGGAACCGAAGGGAATAAGGCCATAGATATATCCACGCTTCGTTCCCGCACGGGATATATTACGCTCGACGAAGGTCTGGCGAACACTGGTTCATGCAAAAGCAGCATAACATATATCGACGGTGAAAAGGGCAAGCTCAGTTATAGGGGAATCCCGATAGAGGTAATCGCGGCAAATTCGACTTTCATTGAAACCGCGTATCTTATAATATACGGCGAATTGCCCACCCGCAAGGAGATGAGCAATTTTTCCCAAAAAGTTCTGCGCAACGCGAGCCTCCACGAGGGAATGATGCACTTCTTCGACGGCGGCTTCCCGTTTACCGCGCACCCGATGGCGATACTGTCGTCGCTCTTAAATTCGGTGGGCTGCTATTATCCTTATATGGTGACAAACCAGCGCGAGCAGGATCTGGAGCATTTTGACGACGCCGCGGCGCTTCTGCTTAGCAAAGTGCGCACAATATCCGCAATGGCGTATAGAATGAAAAACGGCCTGCCGCTCATATATCCAAAGAGGGACTTGGGATACAGCCAGAACTTTTTGCATATGATGTTCACCGAGCCCTACCACGAATACTATCCGCACGACGATATAACGAAGGCGCTCGATTTGATTCTATTGCTGCACGCCGACCACGAGCAAAACTGCTCGACATCAACAGTCCGCATGGTGGCAAGCTCCGGCGCCAACCTATTCGCGTCTGTATCGGCGGGCGTTTGCGCCCTTTGGGGGCCTCTGCACGGCGGGGCGAATATGCGCGTAATTCAGATGCTCGAGGAGATACACAAGTCGGGCGACGACGGCTCCAAGTACATAGAGCGCGCAAAGAAGGGCGAAACTAAATTGATGGGTTTTGGGCACAGGCTTTACAAGACCTACGACCCGCGCGCAAAAATTCTCCGCGAAGCCGCCGAGAGGGTTCTGAAAATAGTAAAATTGAAGGACCCGCTATTGGATATAGCGCAGCGCCTCGAAGAAAAAGCCCGCAACGACAGCTACTTTATCGATAGAAACCTCTATCCCAATGTCGATTTTTACAGCGGAATAATCTTGAAGGCCATAGGAATGCCTTTGGATATGTTCACCGTAATGTTCGCAATAGGCAGAATGCCTGGCTGGATAGCCCATTGGAGGGAAGTCGCATCCAACCCGAAGGGGAGGATTATAAGACCGCGCCAAGTGTACACGGGGCCGGCTCCGCGCGATTACATAAAAATGAGATACCGCGAGGGGGAAATTTCGGCGGATTACGAGTCGGACGAGCATAAGTCTTTCGGCGGCGGAGCGTCTGAAAACGCCTCGGCGAGAGCTTAGAGGCGGCATTGAAAAATCCCGGGCGGTTGCGTTCCGGGATTTTTTATTTTGCGTGTGCGGCTTGCCCGCAAAGTTAAGCGCATTCATATTTCCGAATAAAAAAAAGTCCCGCGCGAAAAGTTTTTGCGCGGGACGTCTTTTATTTTAATGTAGCTGAGTAGGAGGCGGATTATCCGCTAATGCGGTCGCGCCATTTCAACAGCCTTGCGGAGTTTAAGACGACGCATACCGAAGACATATTGTGTATCAGCGCCCCCGCAACGGGGTTTATGACTCCAAAGAATGCGAGCACCACCGATGTCAGGTTTAGCGCGACAGAGAATACAATGTTTGTCTTAATTGTCACAAGGGACGCCTTTGACAAGTTTATGGCGTACGGTATGGCAGTTAGATCCGTCCCCGCTATTGATATTTGCGCGGACTCTATCGCGAGGTCGTTTTTCAGCGAGGCTACGGCCATGGAGGAGTCGGCGTTTGCAAGGGCGGGGGCGTCGTTTACGCCGTCGCCTACCATGCAGACTTTCTCTCCGCTTTGGCGGGCTTTTGATATAATTTCAAGTTTTTGGGCTGGAAGAACCGGTGCAAAAACTTTCTTTATTGAGGTGGCTTTTGCGATTTTCTCTGCGGCAGGGCGGTTGTCTCCGCTTATTATTGCGCATTCAAGGCCCATTTTTTCAAGGCGCTCGACGGCGGCTTTCGCAGTGGGCCTTATAGTGTCCGATACTCCGAATACGGCCGCTTCCTTTCCGTCGATTTTCATAACTACCGCCGTAAAGCCGGATAGTTTCAGCTTTTTAGCGAGCGGGCTGTCTTCGGAGGGCTTTTCGAGCGATACTTTTTTGTTCCCGAACTCCGCCTCAATGCCAACTCCCGCTACGGAAGCGGTGCTCGACGGTGAAATAGGCTCGGCTATTTCCTTGGAGAAGTTGAATACGGCTTTACCTATTGGGTGTTCCGAGCGCATTTCCGCGCCCGCCGCGAGGGCGGCAATTTCCTTCCGGTCGAAACCTTCGGCAGTCTCAAAAATCTCTACGCGCATTTTGGCTTCGGTGAGAGTTCCGGTTTTGTCGAAGAAAACTTTTGTTATTCCTGCGAGGGTTTCAAGAGCCGTGCCGCTTTTTACGAGAATTCCGCGTTTGGCGGCGTTTCCAAGGCCCGCCGCAATGGCAGTCGGGGTTGCGAGAACGAAGGCGCACGGGCAGAAGACCACGAGGATTGTCACTCCCCTTATTGCAGATTCAATCCACGGAATGCCGAGCGCGAAATGCGCCGCAAAAAATACGGCGATTGCGGTTGCGATTGCCGCAGGAATTACCGCCGCCGCCCATCTGTCGGCGGTTCTCGATATCGGGGCTTTTTGTCCGGCGGCTTCCTCTACGAGCTTTGCGAGTTTCGACATTTCGGAGTCGTCCGCATTTTTAAGGGCTACAACTTCAAGGTAGCCTGTTATGTTTGTGGTGCCCGCGTAAACAGTGTCACCCGCGGATTTTTCCACAGGGACGCTCTCGCCCGTTATTGAGGATTCGTCGACGCTCGATTTTCCGCTAATGATTTTTGCGTCTGCCGGAAATACATAGCCCGCTTTTACACATACGGTTTGGCCCTTTTTAATTTCGCTTGCGGGGATTTCTATTTCCGAATCTCCGTCTTTTACAATCGCAGTTTTAGGTAGAAGTTTTGCGAGCGACTCAATTCCGCTTCTCGACTTTTTAACGGTGCGGTCTTCAAGCCATTCCCCGAGCGACATTAGAAACGCGATTTCTGCGACGACGAAAATGTAGCTTTCGTGCGCGTGCCCAGCGCCGTGCTCCAAGCCCGACAACTCCGCTATTTGTAGCGCGAATGCCCCTATCATTGCGATGCTTACAAGCAGTGCGCTCGTTATCTTCCCGTCGCGGAAGAGCGATTCGCCCGCCGCGCGGAATATCGGAATAGAGCATAAAATTACGGCTATCCACGCGGGGTCCGTAAGCGGGTAGTATGGGATTGAATCCGCATAAAAGCCCGCAATGAAGCTTGCGACGATTGATGCGGCGGACACCCACAATTTAAGCCCGTGGTATTTTATCCCGCCTTCGGATTGGCAGCATCCGCAAGATTTGTGGGAGCCTTTGCAGCAGCAGTGCCCTTCGGAGTGCCCCGAATTTTCAGTGCAGCGGCATGAGTGCGCGTTTTCTTCGTGTCCGCAGCAGCATTTTCCCGAGCCGCTCTCTGAATCGCCGCAATTGCAGTGTTCCTGGGCGCTGTCGGATTCTTTTCCGATTTTTGCCGCGCCATTTTTTTCGCAGCAGCAGCCGTGGTTTTCTTTATTGTCTTTCATACGTCTTATTTTAAAGTTTTGAAAAAGTCGGAAAGCTCGTCGATGAGGGCGGCGTCCTTCTTTGATATTACAGATGAAATGCAGCCGTTCAGATGGTCTGTGACTACCTTTGTAAGCAGCCCTTTTAGCGCGCCTGTCGCGGAGTTTATCAGGCGCATTACTTCGACGCACGGGGCGTCGCGCTCGATCATTTTTTCGAGCGTCTTTATTTGGCCCTCGATGCGCTTTACGCGGGCGCACATTTTCTTTTTTTCTTCCGGAGTCCTTGTCATAGTTTTTTGTTTTTATTTTATAGGGTGTACCCCTATACCCTATATTTCGGAATTCAAGCATTTTTTTTAAGTTTTTTTACTTCCCGAATTCTCGGCATATTGGACAGTTGGGAGAGGGGAGGGAAAGTATTTGGGAATTGGCGTTAATTTGAGGTTTTATAAGAATCTGTAATATCTTGGAAATATGCGGCATACGGCAAAGCGTTGAAAGATTAAATAAAACCGCAAAAAAAAATCGATAGGCCCCGCAAGAAATCGTGCGGAATCCTCCAATAATCTGTATCTGCAAGCGCTCTAAACCGAGAAATATTATTTTCCTTTTCCGATCCTCTCGGAAAGCATGGACGCTTCTAAAATATTTTTGTGAAAATTTTTATTGGAAAAAAAGATAGGAATATTTTAAGCTTTTTTGAAATATAAAGACGCAATGAAATATAAAAATTCTGGAAACAAAATTGGGCGCCGCAACTTTCTCGCGGCGTCGGCGGCAACAGTGCTTGGATATTCGGCGATAATAACTGCGCCGCAGGTACTGGCAAGGCCACTACCTTCCGACGAAAATTCAAAGAGGCTCGCGAAATTGCAGCCTAAATCAGCCCCCGGTTCGGCTGAGGGCGAAAAACTCATGCGCCGCGCAGATTTGGAGTGCGATTTGCTCGTGGCGGGCGGCGGCCTTTCCGGAATAGCGGCGGCGCTCAGCGCGGCGAGAGCCGGCAAAAAGGTCATACTCGTGCAAGACAGGTCGCGGCTCGGCGGCAATTCAAGCAGCGAAATAAGAATGCACCCGCTCGGCGTAAACCCCGGCGTGACAGGCTGGCGCGAGGGCGGCATAATCGAGGAGTTAAAGCTCGAAAACGCCGCCCACAACCCGCAGCTTGCTTGGGAGATGTGGGATTTCATTCTTTACGACAAATGCGTCACAGAGCCGAATCTCACCCTTATGCTCGACTCCACCCTATACCGCGTGGAAACTTCCGGCAGAAACATAGAGGCAGTCTGGGTGCGCTCAGATACAACCCGCAATATTTATAGAATCAAGGCCAAGATATACGTCGATTCCACGGGGGATTCGAGGCTCGCGATGGAGGCGGGGGCCGAGGTAATGTCGGGGCGCGAAGGCTCCAAGGCTTTCGGGGAGTCGCTCGCGGATTTTGACGAGATTGGCACCCGCCAAGGCTCTACGCTCATGATTTCCATGCGCAAGCACGACAAGCCAATGCCGTTTACCCCCCCGCCGTGGGCGAAAAAAATGACGCCCGAGCTTATGAAATTCAGGGGAATAAGTGGCGACGGCCTCTATTACGGATATTGGTGGGTGGAGCTCGGCGGGATTTACGACGCCATACGCGACAACGAAATGCTAAGGTTCGAGCTTCTCTCGATTGTAATGGGCGTGTGGGACTACATAAAAAATAGCGGCAAGTACTCGGACGTCGAAAACATAGCCCTCGAAACGATAGGCATGGTGCCCGGGCGCCGCGATACCTACCGCGTTGTCGGCGGTCAGATTCTAACCCAGCAGGACATCGAGGGCAAGTGGAAGACATTCGACGATGCAATCGCCGTCGGAGGCTGGACGCTCGACGACCATCCAGCTAAGGGATTTTACGCTTCCGATAGGCATCCGTGCCGCCAGACTTGGAAGACAAACTTCTATAATATACCCTATGGCACTACCTACTCGAAGGATTTTGACAACCTAATGATGGCGGGGCGCAATATAAGCTGCTCGCATGTGGCGTTCTCGTCCACGCGCGTGATGTCAACATGCGCGGCGGTGGGGCAGGCCGTTGGAACGGCGGCTGCCATATGCATGGAGGAGGGTGTCACTCCCGCAGGCTTGCGCGCCGACCCAAAACTCGTAAAAAAACTCCAGCAGCGCCTTCTGAGAAACGACCAGACAATAATAGGCATAAAAAACGAGGACCCTGCGGACTTGGCGCGCGCGGCGAAAGCGAGCGCTTCGTCGAGCGCCTTCGGCACTTCACCCGAAAACGTCCTTACGGGAGTCACTCTCGATTCTCCGAAAGAAAACAAGAACAGGTGGCTTGCAGAGGCGTCGAGCAAGCCATGGATAAGGCTCGATTGGAAGTCGCCGCAAAAAATCTCGCAAGTGAGGCTTACATTTGAGTCCGGGTGGACGCCGCTGTCACAGAGCGGCTCGAATCATCTGCTCTCCACAATGGTTAGGGCGCCGCAGCCAAAGCTCGTGCGCGACTACAATATTGTGGGCATTCTTGAAGACGGTTCTGAAAAGACGCTCGCGAGTATTAAGGGCAACTACCAGAAGCTGCGCGCGCACACTTTTGAGCCGGTTAGGGTAAAAGGCATTAGAGTTGATGTGCTTGCGACTAACGGCGACAAGATGGCGTGCATTAAAGAAATTCGCGCCGAGGCGTAATTTTTGGCAGTTTAAACGAAAACGTCCGCGAAGTTTGCGCGGGCGTTTTTTTTATGTGGCAAATACTTCTTTTCTAAAAATTTTTTTTGCGTACAAAATCTCAACCTATACAATTTCCGCGGCGAAAGTTTTTTTCTGACCGGCGCATTTTTAATTTTCTGACCGGCGAATTTTATTAGGTATGCCGCGGGAATTTTTTTTCTCTCCCTGTCTGCTAGGCGGCTTAAAATGCGGGTTTTTAACTATCTTTAAAAAGGCGCTCTTATATCTGTCGGGGATAAAAGTATATTTTTAGAACATTTAGATTTGCGCCAAATGTTTCGCCTCAGCGCAATGGGGGACGAATGCCGGCGTTATAATGTCTGGATTTGTCCAAGCGTTTTTTTTAATGGTATGCCGCGCGCGGAATGGGAATTTTTATATCATTGTGGATAATGTGAACGGCTTTATGCGTTTAAGATTTTTGCTCGATGAAAAAAATAAGGCGCCGGGATAATTCCGACGCCCCATTTGCCAAGATTGGCATTACCAAGTTTGGAAATGGATTTTTTCCTTCTTAAATCTGTCGGGATCTGGCTCAGGCGTTTCGGCGCCGTATCCCAGAACGATTAGCGCCATAGGCTCTATGTGGGCCGGAGGCTTGAAGAATTTTTTGAAGGCGTCCATGCGGGTTTTTTCGGGGGCTATGCCGCACCAGCAAGTGTCCAAACCGAGTTCCTTGGCGCGTAGCAATATGTTTTGCGCGGCGGCGGAACAGTCGTATTGGTAATATCCGCCTTCGGGTATTTCAAATTGCTCTTTGAGGTTTCCGCATACGATAATCGCGCTTCCGGCGTCCGGCAGAAATTCGCAGTATGGGTGTATTTTTGTTATTCCGCTAACAACTTCCGGATCTGTGGCAACGACAAATTCCCAGGGTTGCTTGTTCATAGCCGTCGGCGCGTGCATTGCGGCGTCGAGAATATCCAGTATTTGTTCTTTTGTGGCGCGCTTGGAGGGGTCGTAAACCCTGACTGAGCGGCGCGTAAATATTGCGCTTTTTTTATCCATTGAACTATCCTTTCTTGATTCGGTAAATTTATTTGTAGAGGTGGAATTTTTTGGATTGCTCGCGGAAAGCGAGAGCTTGTCGCTTCCATTTATCGACAAATTTTTTAACGTTGGCGTCCTTTCCCTTTGTTGATATTTCATTCCACCATTCTTGCGAGCCCGTATGCTTGTTGAAGAGCGATTTTTGAGATTCCGCAACATTCGCAAAGACGCCCCGCCCGCCCCATTGGCATGCCAGGCGCATCATATGAAAGCTCAGCTCTGTGACGTTTAGAGAGTTCCAGTCTGTTATCAGGACATATACGCCGTCGATTTTTTCCCCGCGCGCATTTTTTGCGGAAGTCTTTTTGTACGAGATGCCGCGGATTTGGCAGCGGCGCAAGGCAGTTTCGACTTGCTCGGGAGTTTTGCCTTTAAACGTCAGGAATCTAAACGGATATTGGGTTCCGTATCCGTGCTGGAAACCGCCAAGCTGGCAGCCGAGCCCGGTCATCGGGTAGCCCATTGCCGCAGCGACAGTCGGCACGGCGGGGCTTGTCCCAACCCATCTGAGCCCCGTGTCGGTCCAGAGCATAGAGCGTTTCCAGCCGCTCATGGGGATTACTGTCAGCTTGCCGTTTTGCTGCTCTTTTGACGTTATTTCCATTGCATTTTTTGTATATTTTGCAAGCCTTGCAAGTTCGCCGATAGTCAATGCATGCACGTACGGGACTTGAAACATTCCCACATAGCTCTTAAATTGTATGTCGAGCCCCGGTCCATCGACTTTTATCCCGCCGAGCGGGTTCGGCCTGTCGAGTACAACAACGGGTTTGTCGTTTTCAAAGCAGGCTTCCATGGCGCGCAGCATACAGCTTGCATAAGTGTATGAGCGCGAGCCTATATCTTGGAGGTCGATTACGAGCACGTCTATATTTTTGAGCATCTGCGGCGTGGGTTTTCTGTATTTCCCATAGAGCGAATATACAGGCAGGCCCGTGCGGCTGTCGATTCTGTCGAGAATGGGGACTTCCGCTTTTTCATTTCCGTATATGCCGTGCTCGGGGCCGAATAGTGCGACGAGCTTTACGTTTCTGGCGCGCCTTAAAACATCTATTGTGCTTGTCCCGAAGCGATTTACGCCCGCAGGGTGGGTGAGTAGCCCCACCTTTTTCCACGCAATCGGCGCAAATTTTCTGGATTCGAGAACGTCTATGCCGAGCATGACTTTCGGGGTCTGGGCGAAGAGAGCCCGCGGAAATAGTATTGTCCCGGGAATTGCGGCGGCGCAGATGCGGAGGAATGTCCGTGTATTCATATATTAAAGCAGATATGTGCAGATAATGGCGAAAGTTTTCGCGCCTTGCAATAGCATTATGAGATTTTGCGTTAATCGTGAATTTTTAGTTTAAAAGCGGGGCTCAAAATACCTCAAAAAGGTCGCAAATTGTATCGCATTGTCCCATGTAGTCACAGTTTTGTCATAGCGGAAATCGGAGACACAATCAGACTCTTTTATTTAACATAATGATGTTAAGTTACATAATTATAAAAGTGCCGTCCGCGCTACATTTGGCACGGAATCTGTTAATAATATTGGCGGTGACAAAAATAAATCGAAAAAAAAATAGAATAAATAAGAGAAAAAATAGTCTAAATAAATAACAACAAAAGGAGGGGGCGAAAATCGCCCGAAAATAAAATGATAGGAATAGAGGAAAAACAGAAAGGGAAAGTGCTGACGACTCGCCAGAAGGCTCTTTTCGTCAAGTACTATCCTGTCATAGATAAAATAGTAAACTCGATGAAGACGAAACTCCCCGCCTACGCCGATTACGACGAGCTCCACTCGGCGGGCGTGACCGGGCTTGCCGACGCGATTTGCAAACTCGATCCGTCGCGCTCCGGTAGCTACGCCGGATACATCTCCACAAGGGTTCGCGGGGCGATAATCGACGAACTCAGAAGTTTAGACTACATGTCGCGTTCAGCGCGCAGCGACGCAAAGCAGCTCGATAAATTGCGCGAGGAACTCGAACAGAAACTCGGCCGCGCTCCGAAAGATTCAGAGTTGCGCGAAAAAATGGGCGTATCCGAAAAACAGTTTGAACGGATTAAACGCCGCACTCAATCTTGCTCGTTCATCTCCTTGAACGATTCCCCCGAAAACGACGACGGAAATGTACCCTCGTTCGCAGAGTCAATCGCGGACGAAAATGCAGAAACTGCCGTCGATGCGGTGGAGAAAAAAGAGCTCGCCGAGAATGTCTGCAGGAGCATTGCCGCCCTGCCGGAAAAACAGAGGCGCGTAATAGAAAACTATTACTTCAAGGATAAAAAGCTCGGGGAAATAGCTAAGGAATTCGGTTTGACCGAGGCACGTATCTGCCAGATACACGCCCAGGCTTTAAATTCACTGCGCCCGAAGTTCGTAAACTAACGCGCTGGCGACTACTCGCAAAACGCCAACAACTGCCCGGTTTCGGGCTTTTTTTTTGCCTAAATTGGGTCGGCGTAATATGCCGATGCCAATTTTTGTTGAAATATAAGGAATGCGGCAATTTTTCGGTGCGCGGGAAATCTCCTAAGATAATTAAAAATAGAAGAAAGAAAATTATTTTACGATGTGCGGGAAATGGCCTAAAAGTGATCTTTTTAGAGAGTGGCATTAGTGGAAATAAGGCGGAACTTTTTTTATTCACAAATTTTTAGGATTTGCGCGGAAAAAAAGATCCAACCGCAGAACGACAGCGAGCGGCACTTTGGAGCTACGCAAAAAGCCCATTGTAATTTCACTGCAAACGCCGCTACGACAACGGCGGACAATGCTTTAAGTGTCCCAAGAATTTCTTTATGATAAGGATACAATATTTCTCTAAAATTATATTCTCCCCGAAGTTTTTATACGGGCTTACTATAAACCGTACATATCATTAAGCGGGTTGGCGTAAAATTGCTTTTTCAATTCGCATAGGAAACCTATTGAGGCCCGCAAATTTAAATTACATTGGCTGCGAAGTATAAAAGTGTTTTTTAATTAACCGCGCCGCGAAGTTTATTTTTCGAGTATCCAACACCTGCCACTGAGCGGGGCAGCGGGAATTTCCCTAACTTTATCCGCCCCGTAGTTGTGCTGCCCGCAGTATTTTTTGAAAGCGGCTAAGAGGCGACGGCAACGAGCGTTGAAAATACGGGGAGTATCCTTTGAAATTGCGAAACCTCCTCATGCGGAAGCTCGGTTTCATCAGTTAATTCCCACAGGGTATTTTGGTTTATTTCATTTTTTGCCCATTCAAAGTATTCTTCGTAATCCGTTCGGAAGTACATCTTGCAGCCTACGCGGCAAAACTGCCTTATGTAGTCGAGAAATTCTCCGCGGATTAGTCGCCTTTTATGGTGCTTTTCCTTCGGCCACGGATCTGGAAAAAAAATGAAAATTTTATCGAGGCGGACATCGAGCGGCATTGCCTCCAAAAATTCCATTGCCTCCGCCTTTACAAAAAAGGCGTTTTCGGCCCCCTTGTTTTTGGCGCGGCGCCTTCCGTCCTCTATGCGCTTGCTTATGAGGTCGATGCCGACGCACACTTCGCCCGGAAATTTCGCGGCGTACGAACTCAGGTAATGGCCTTTGCCGCAGCCTATTTCAAGGGTTATGTTTTTCGAGCGCTCAAAAATCGGGGCGCAGGTGGTTTTTAAGGCCGCCACGCGTTCGGCGCGCCTTTCAAGTGCCTCTTGAAGGCTCATTTTTGCTCTTGCTCTTTGGCTTTATTGGCGGCGGCGAGCTTCGTGTACTTCTTGGCCCAATATTCGAGCCCCTTCTGGGTCTCTTCGTCGAGCGCCTTTATGACTTTTGCCGGCGAGCCGAATACGAGCGAACCCGCGGGAACGACCGTGTTCTTTGTGACGAGCGCGCCCGCGCCGACTATCGAATGGTCGCCGATTACAGCTTTGTCCAAAATTATGGAGCCCATGCCGATTAGGCAGCCGTCGCCTATTGTGCAGGCGTGGATTATCGCGCCGTGGCCGATTGTGGTGTTTTTGCCAATCTTAACCCCGGCGTCGTCGGCCAAGTGGACCATTGTGCCGTCCTGGATATTGGAGTTTTCACCGAGTTCTATCGAATTTATGTCGGCTCTCAAGACGCAGCCGGGCCATACGCTGGCGTTTTTTCCGATTTTAATGTCGCCCATTAAAACCGCGTTTTTGCTAACATAAGCCGTAGGGTCTATCTGCGGATCCTTGCCGAGATATTTTTCCAATCTTTCTTCAACTGTCATATCTTAAAAATTTTAATTTATTGCGCGGCGGATTGCCGCACCTTTGGGGTTGGGGCTATTCTTAAAGGGCGATGATTCCCTTTTCGCCGGTTCGTATGCGGTACGCCTGCTCGACGGGGATTATGAAAATTTTTCCGTCGCCGATTTTGCCCGTGTGGGCGGATTTCATTATTGTCTCGACAACTTTGTCTGCCATGTCGGAAGGCACGCATATATCAAGGACGATTTTGGGGAGGAGTTCGGCTGTGTATTCGCTGCCTCTGTATATCTCGGAATGTCCCTTTTGGCGTCCGAACCCTTTGACTTCGGTCACCGTCATTCCCTCGACGCCTATGTCGGCGAGAGCCTCTTTTACTTCGTCGATCTTGAACGGTTTTATAATCGCTTTTATGAGTTTCATATTTTTTTAGGGTTGTATTTAAATAATCGGCGCGGCGAGCAAAAATGTCAAATACAAACGGGAAAGTCGAACGCCGCAACGGGCGGCTTTATCTATTCTTAATTGGAAAAGAAACCTTCCAGGTTTGGGCATTAGCGAACGCCGCAGCGGGGCGGCTTAGATTTTATCTATGTCTATTTCCGGCATTTTGACTTTCGGGAGTTCGTCTTTGCCGCCTTCGGCGCCTTCCGGAGACTTCATTTCCCGAATGTGTTCGAGCAGCGGGCTTAGGACTTCGTAAGAAACTTTCGGAATATCCCCGTGCTGGAGGGCCCATGCGCAGTATTGCTCTACAAGCGGATACCTGCTTGCGTTTATCGCAACGGTTTTCAGCGCGGCCTTGTAGAGCCTGCCGAACATGTATTTATCCCACTCTTCGCGGGTTTTCGGCGCTTGTCGCTTCTCGGCGAGCCCGTCGGCAAATGCGGCGTCCTTCGCGTGGGAAAGTATGTTTAGTATGCGGCGTATCGGCCTGTACGTTCCGTTGGCGAAAAACTCGCCCCAAAGCATGTCGATTTGCGCCGCTCCCAGGAACGGATCCCATTTCCCGTATGGATTCGGCATTTTAAAAGTGCGTATCTTTTTCTGGTACTGCTTTTCCACCTCTGTGAGCTGGGAGTCGTCCACGGCTTCGGCGTCGAGTAGCGCGAGTATCAGTATGAACTTCGCGCGGTTTATGTCGGACATCGATTTAAAGCCGTCGCGGATTTGGCTTATCAAAAACATATTTTTTTTGAACGCCGCCTTTATAAAACCGAGGTACGTGTAGTTTAATGAGTTTGGAGCGCCCTTCTGCTCGAGATCGAAATCGTTTGAAAATACTATCGAGTACAGTATCTCGGGCGAGGGTTGCAAAGAGTAGGCGCGGACGTATTCCGCCACCAACTTTTTATCGGCAAAGGTTGCGGGTACGGACCATTCGGTTAGCCGAATATGGTTTTCGTACTCGGAGGTTTCGCCGGATATTTTGTCTTTCGCTGACATTTTAAATTTGTAAAGCCCCTCGGGGAAACGCCTGTCGAGCTTGAAGTCTATAACGTCGGGGCAGGCGACTATTATGTCGTCGGAGACTTTTGTGCCGTCGAATTTGGCGTCCCTGACGAGGTCGGTCGATTTCCCGTCGGGGGATTCCATCGTTATTGTGTACGACATCTCAAACTTGCCGTCCTTAACCTTGGCGTTGTTTGCGAACGGGAAGAGGGAAAATTCTTGGTTGAAAAATATTTTCTTCAACTCCGATATGTGCGGGGCGGCGTTTGCGGGGACGTTGAACCACCATTCCATAGAAGGGTCTTGAATGCTGACGTACAGCATTGCGGCGAATGCGTCGCGCTTGGGTTGCGTTTGCGGAGCGGCGGGGGTTTGTTCCGCCATTTTCTGAGCTTCTGTGTTCGCGGGGGCTTGCGCCGCATTTTTCTGGGCTGCCTGATTTGCAGAAGGGGCCTGCGCATTATTTTTTGTAGTAGCCGATGCGGCGGGAGCTTGTTCCGCCTTTTGGGGCGCCGCCGGGTTTGCGGCTGCCTGCGTTTGCGCCGACAGTGCCGCAGCGAGCAGAAGCGATGCTATGGAAATAATTTTTTTCATCGTTGGTGGGAGATGCGGGGTTTATTTATATTCTGCCTTCGGATTCTAAAAATTCGCGGACGGTTTCCATGTCCTCTTTATATGTCACGCCCTGCCACCGCTCTGGGGTAGGCATTACGGCGACTTCGGCAAATTTCTCCGCAACGGCGTCGTCCACGGCTTTCGGAAGGTAGTATTCGGCCTTTGCGTCGCGCGAATTTTTCGAGAGAAATTTGTCGAAGCCTATTCCGAGCCTCTCCATAAATTCTTTCGGGAATGCCCAGAAGTTGAGCGAAGTAAATTCGTCGCCGGAAAACTTCGCGCCTTCGGCGTCCTCAACAAAGCTTTTTCCGTCTGCCGACGTCTTGCCCGACAACCCTGTGTGCTCGCGGATAGATATCAGTTTAAGATTTTCGTCCACGGCGCATATCCCGCGCGAAACCCCGCCGTTCTTTGAAAGCGTATTTTTTAGCCTGTATCCGGCGAGCGCGTAGCTGCGCGGATTGGGCGACTGCAAAAATTCGGCGGCCTGTCCGTAAACGCCCGACCCGTAATAGTCGTCGGTATTTATCGCCAGAAACGGCTCCGAAATTTCGTCTATGCAAGCGAGCACCGCATGCCCCGTGCCCCACGGCTTTGTTCTGCCTTCGGGAAGCGGCTGGCCGGATTCGTCCTGAAAAACGTAGCGGACGTCCGTTTTGTTCTCGTATTTTCCGGATACGCATTCCCTGAAAATTTTTTCGATGTCGCGGCGTATGACAAAGACCGCTTTTGTAAATCCGGCGGCGAGGGCGTCCTCCAAGGCGAAGTCGAGCATCGTCTTGTTCTCCGGCCCGAATTTTGCGGCTTGTTTTAGGCCGCCGAAACGGCTTCCCATGCCGGCCGCCATTGCAATTATAGATTTGTTCATACGCGTATTTTGTGGGTGAAGATATGGGTTATTGCGGCGGCGCTTGCGTCGGATTCGTCGGGCGGCAGAATGTTTTGCATTTGCAGAAAGGCCATTACGGATCTTCCAACTTGCTCTTTGCTCGCCCTGCCGTAGCCGATTACCGCCTGTTTTATGCGCAGCGGGGGGTATTCGTAAACTTCCCTCCTCCTGTGCGCCGCAGCCGCTATTGCCGCCCCCCTCGCCGAGCCGAGAATCATGGCCGTCTTGAAGTTTTGTACGTACACGCTCTGCTCTATCGAGACCCAGTCCGGGGAATAAAGGTCTATCATTCTGAGTGTCCTTTCAAAAATTGCGGCGATGCACTCTGCCATTGAAAGCGACGGGTGGTTGCGCACTGTTTCGGACTCGACATAGCGCATTTTGCCACCGCCGAGCGCCTCTATGACGGCGAGGCCCGTTCCGCGCAAGCTCGGGTCTATCCCCAAGACCATTCCGCAAATTTGCTCGCCGCCGATAGCGTGCGCGGCGGCGTCGATTTTCCGGCGCATGTATGCCGAACTGCGCGCTGAAATCGCGTCGGCTGCCTCGGACGTCCATGCCCCGCTCTTGCTGCGGGATTTTGCAGAACTTCCTTCAAGTATTTGCGCGGTCCAGAGTTGTCTCGAAGATTTTGCCATTTTTAAGCTCGCACTTTCAAAAAAGTTTTATGCTATTTTTTTATTTTTAAGCGGCGTTGCAAGCGAATATGCCGCATAGTACGTTTTTTCGCGCGAAGGGGAGGGAGTAGTGTGGGCAAAGGAAGCTTTTGGTGAAAGCAGTGCAGGAGTTTTTTTTGCGAGCAGTGGCGGGGATAGCCGGCGTTTTGTCTTTACAGAAGCGGCGCGCAATGCGATTATATAGGTATGGGCATAAAAGCGGTTTACAGGCTCGTAATACTCATGCTGTGCGCGCTGTTAGCGTTTTCGGCGGCGATGTCGTATGTGGGCTGGCGAAACATGCGCGAGGAAAATACGGAGCTGGAGCTGAGCAGGCAAAGGCTCGCGGAGCAAAAGAAAAATCTGGCCGACGAGAAGGCGTACAAGGAGGAATATTTTAACAGGCTCTTGTACGACGAATACTTTGCCGCGCGCAAAATCCGCGAGAAGCTCGGATTGGCGAGCCCCGACGAAATTATATTCAGGTTTGAGGATTCAACTCCTACGTCTGCGGATACTGACGAGCCCAGCATTCCCATGCCGGAAGCCGGAGAAGCCGAGATGTCGGCAGAGCAGAAGGCCGAGCGCGACGGAGCCTCCGATTTGCGCAAGACGCTTTTTGAGCGAATATTTTTTAGTCTGAGAAATTCGGGCGGAGACGGCGATGAAGCCGAAGAAGACGGTGAAGCAGGCGAAGATTCCGAGACTTCCGACACCGCCGATACCGTTGCGGTAGGCGGGGGCTTATCTTCTGAGGCAACTCACAAGGTGGATAGGACGGAAAACAAATCCGGCGGGGAAATCGCGGATAAAGCAGAAAAACGCCCGTCGGCCAAAGTGCGGCGGGAGGGTGGCATAAAAATGCCGTCCGGCACAAAACCAATAATATTCCGCAATATATAATTTTATTATGTCGACAGTAAAGGCATGGTGGCGAAAAGCCGACGAAATGGTGCTTGCATTCTCGCGCGATATTCCGCGCGCAATTCCCGAGATTCTCATCTCCGGAGCCGAGGGGCTTAATTACGAGGTTGCGAGGCCCGAAATCGGGGAATTCGCAAAGTATTCTTCGTACTATATAGACGATGGGGTGATATGTTTTGAGTTTTATCCGGACTCAATCGATGCCGGAGTATCCAGAGATACCGAATGGTATGTGTGCGGCTCCTTCAACGGGTGGGCCGCCGCAATCGGAAACCCCGACTGGAAGACAGTCCCGTATTCAGACGGCAGGCGCAGGGAGCTCAAAGTTCCCCTAAAAAACCTGAAGCTCGACCACAGATTCGGATTTTTTAAATTCGCGTCGGATTCGGGCAAATGGGCCGAGCCCCCGTCGCCGTCCCCCAATGCCGTTGTAGATTCGCACGGCAACAGAAATTTCCGTTTCAGCCTCGATAGAACCGGCCGCAACATACTCGTTCTAAAATTCAACGGCGCATGCGATCCAACGCGGGAAATCAGGGTTAAAATCCCGCAGATGAAAATAGATATGAGGGTTGAGGCCGCCGAGCTTTTGCGCACGGTGTATTCTTCAAAAAGGCTCGGCGCCCACCGCCGCGACGGCGGCACGGAGTTTTCGATATTCGCGCCGCGGGCAAAGGCCGCGTATGTAAGGCACTGGGCTAAGGGAAGCGAAAACAGCTTTCTGATAGAGGCCAAGTCGGACGACGGGGCGGTGTGGGTTGCGCAGTCGGCAATCGACCTCGAAGGCGACAGGTACGTCTGGCACATTGACGGCGACAACGGGCTTCCCACCGCGCATTTTGACGTGCGCGCAAATATTGTCGATCCATACGCAAACGCCTTTGAAACGTCGTCTGGCGCGGGAATCGTAAAATACTACGACTGCATTCCGGACGCCCCAAAGCATTTCAATCCGCCGAAATGGCACGATTTGTCCATTATGGAAATACATTTGCGCGACGTTCTCGCAAAGGCGTCGGCGGACTTGTCTGCCGACGAGCGCCTTACTTTTGCGGGGCTTGCAAAATGGCTGAAATCCCCGGATTGCTATATTAGAAGGGCGGGGGTTAACTGCGTGGAGCTCCAGCCCGTACAGGAGTTCACAGCCCAAAACAGGACAGACTACGAGTGGGGCTATATGCCGGTTGGGTGGTTCGCGCCGTCGAGCAGCTACGCATCGGACCCGCAGGGGGCCTCGCAGAACGGCGAGCTCGCGGAGGTCGTAAAGGCTTTCCACGACGCCGGAATCGCCGTGATTTTCGATGTCGTTTACAACCACTACGGGGAGCCTAATTATCTTTCGCTCATAGACGAGGGTTATTATTTTGAGACTTCTTCCGACGGAAGTTTAATGAATTTTAGCGGCTGCGGAAACGACATTCGGGCGAAGTCCCCGATGGCGCTTAGGCTGATAACTGACAGCCTGAGAGCTCTGTTGGAGAAATACGGGGCGGACGGTTTCAGATTTGACCTCGCCGAGCTTCTGGGCTTCGGGGTGTTGAGGGAGATTGAAACTTTCGTGAAAAAGATAAAGCCCTCCGCCGTCTTGATAGCCGAGCCTTGGAGTTTCCGCGGGCACATAGGAGGCGCTCTAAGCGCCACGGGGTACGCCTCTTGGAATGACGGCTTCAGGGAGTTTATGCGTTCGTACGCGCTCGGGAACGGAAATTTTGAAGGTTTTAAATATTTTATTTCAGGCTCGCGCGGAGGATATGCGAGGTTCCCTGCGCAGACGGTAAACTATCTCGAGAGCCACGACGATATGTGCTTGCTCGACAGGCTTTCAAGCTCCCCAGAAAATCCTTCGCGTGAGGATTTGAGACGGTATAAGCTCGCGTACGCGCTCGTCTTTCTTTCGATAGGAATTCCGATGGCGGCGGAGGGGTTCGACCTTGTAAGGACAAAAGGCGGGCTCAACAACACGTATAAAAACGGGGCGGCCAATATGCTCGACTACCGCAGGGGTCTGCGCTTTCCGGGCGAGGGAAGATGGCTTAGGGCGCTCTCAAAGTTCCGCCTCTCGGACTGCGCGCGCGCCCTTAGGCTGTCGAAGGCTCCGTGCGATTCATTTTTTGAATTTTTCTCTGGCGGCGGAGCGGAAGCCGGCGTTCTTTTTAACGCGGATTTCTCCATTGACGCCCCGCGCATATTTGCGGCATTCAACCCCGCTTCTTCCGAAGCGGAGCTTCCCGTCCCAAAATGTTTTTGCGGATTTAGGCAGATAGCCGATATCGACACTTTTAGCGAGTGTGGTATCGAGTCTTTCAAATTGGAATCAGGCAATGACGGAATTTTGAAAATGCCGCCGGTGTCGCTCGGCATTTGGATTGACCGATAATTTTTGCGCGCGGACGGTGCTCGGTTTTGGGCGGAATTGCATCGTTTTATTTCTGGTGGGGTTGGAATTTTTGGGTTTTGCATTATTTGCAAAGCAAAATGCGGATTTTTTTCGGCGGCGTGGGGGGCGTAAAAAATTGAGTTTGCGCTTCCAATGAGCATAAGATTTTTATTCGGGGGGAGGTTGGGGGTACTTTCCAATATAAGCTTTTTTTATACAACTTCTGCTGTGTGCGGCCCTTTTAAGTGTTGGCTTGACAATGTCTTTTTAGAAAAGTATATATTTAGATGATGAAGAGTCTTAATAAAAAAATAAATTGCCGATTGGCAAGTTTATGCATTCCAGCCTTATTTCTGGCTGCGACCGACGCCTTCCCAGAAACGGTAAATTTATATTGGAGCGGCGGGAACGCTTCTTCCGACTTGAATGTGACACAAGCCAATAATTGGAGTGTCTCTCCCACAGAATGGACGCCCCCCGAAAAAATGGATTTGGCCAACAATATTCTCATATTCGATAAGGCGACTAAAAACCATTGGGAACCGAATATTGCGCGTGCTTCTATGAATACGAGCACCGTCATTGCAGGCATCGTAAATTCGTATCGGACGGAGTACCATGTCAATACGAACGAGGGCATTAAAGTTTCCGGAAACTACGATATAGACGTCACCCAGCAACTATCCTCGGACGGCACAATCGTAAAAGGAGTCAGATTCGCTCTCGGAACGGGAAGCGGAAAGGATTTCCTCAACGTCGGAGGGGATATGAATATAAATACCGGAGGATATTTGCACACAATAGTAAGCAATGTAGGCTCCAAAAACAGAATCGCATATTCGCTCACTGTCGGTGGAGCTCTGTCTTTCACCCATTCCGGAAATTCAGGCTACCACGTTTTCAACGTACGCGAAAATTTTAATACAGACATTGCACCATACTCCACCTTTACGGCAAACCTCGGAGGGCTCTCGTCCGACAAGGCCGTACTATTTACCGCCGGCATAAATGTCGCCGAGAGATTTGTATTCCAAAATGCCGCCGACGGAAGCTTTAAGGGCGGAGATTTCAAGGGAGTATTTGCAAACGCTTCCGGAGTGTCGTCTGATTTGAGCTTTGAAATGAACGCCGACGGAAGGCAGTCCATTTCCATATACAAGGCTTCAAACACTGCGGCGCACGGCATAGAGAACTCGCCTTATGCAAAAGAAGACGCAACAATTTCGTCTATAAGAGTAACGAAGGGAGACTTCATTATAAATACAGAGCTCGCTGTCGCGAATATTTCAATGAGCGGCGGAAAGCTCGGCTTTTCATCTGACGAGAAAGTCGGGGCTCTAACGATAAACGGTGGAGAATTGCTATTCGGCAAGACCATTGCGGTAGGGGATCTGATTTTAGGTGTGGAGAAACTAAATATAGTATTTAATACGGAGGATATCTCTGCAAACGGGCTTACAGTGCTGACGTACGACCATATAGATATTCCTGTTCCTGTTCCTGTCGAAGAAATGTTTGTTGCGTACGACATTAACGGCAACGCGCTCGGCGGAGAATTTTCCATCGTAGGGGAGGCAGGCGGGCCGTGTAGCATAATGTACACAATTCCGGAGCCGGCGGAAGTAGCGGCATTTTTGGGGATTATTGCATTGGTGGTTTCGGCGTTTTATAGGCGGCGCGCAAAATAGAAAACATTTTTATGGATTTGTGGCGGCTCGTTGCGGGCCGCCTTTTTTTTTGCGGTAGTTTTTTTTGCGGAACGCGTCTTGTATAGGCGTGTGTGTGGGGGTATTATATCGGGAGAAATGGTCAAAGTTTTTTGTTCCTAAAAGTAGTGCCTTGTGAAGGGGATACGGCAATAAGAAATTATGCGAATTGGTATGCAAGAAGTGGAGAGTGCGCAAAGGTTTTAACTGTTCGATAAAAAAGTCCTATTTTTTCTTTGAAAAAATAATGGATAATTTTTATGAAAAAAAAACCTCTTACTTAAAAAGGAATGTACAATGAAAATAACGAAAAAAGATCTACTTAACCCAAAGTGCAATTTATATTCATCCCTTGCAAGGTGCGCTGCTTTATTTAGCGCAATAACTTTCGGCTACGCTTCATACGGGCAGGAAGTCAGCCAAATATATTTTAAAACCCCGACCAGCACGGAAACATCGCATCTAAACAGGGTGACAAACTGGTGCACAAACGCCGATAAAACCATTCCTTTTGAAGGGTCGTTTACAGACATGAGTGTCCAGTACGACGCCAACGTGACAACTCATGGAACCGAAGAGACCATGGTGACGGGGACTCTCGAAAGCATATTAAATTGGCGCAATCTAAACCAGTCTGTCTTGGATTTTAATGCTTGGAGGGATGAAATACTAACTATAGGCGGATCTAAGTCTTTAAATATAGCGGAGGATTGGAACTTAAATATAAAAGCGGCATCCAATGCGCCAAGAGAACTAAGAACCGCACAAATATTTTTATGGGAAAATTCAAAAATTAACGTAGGTGGAGATTGGAATATCACGACCGATAAAAACGGTACAGAGGCATGGTTTGGAGTGCGAATCAGGGACGGGTACGACGACAGATTCGGAGATTTCCATGTGAAAGGTAATATAGTAGTTACAAATTCCTCGAATGCCACGGCGCAACTTTCAAATGCGAATGTAAACTTTACAGTTGACGGCGTTATAGACCTAAACGGAACCGGTGCATGGGTCGTTTTTGATAGAGAATATGCTGCTACCCCAAGTGTAATGCGCACGATAGGTGGATTGGGCGATGCCGACGGCAACGGCGTAAGCAAGGGAAATTTGTATATTACAAGCAGTGCTGCTGCAGAAGCTAAAATTTTATTTACAAATTCAAAATCCTACGAATTTGAAGGCACTTTCCGCAGCGACCCCAATTATGAAGCCAAGTTGAATCTCACAATGATGGCAAACGACGCCAAGAACGGCAGGCAAATATTGCGCTTTTACAAAGGTGGGACCGGCTGGGCAAACGGCTATACAGCCACCGACAATAATATAAATAATGTCGAAATAAGTGCAGGCAGAATGGATATAGGAATGTATGAAGGCATGAAGGGCAACAACCTATATTTGGCTTCCTATTCACAGAATTCGGCGGACGCGGTTTTCAGCGCGACAGGCACCATAAGCCACGGAAGCGAAATTGGGAAGGTTGTGTTTGATACGATGTCGTTTTGCAAAGGAACTATAGTTTTCGATATTCTCGAAGAGGAGTATGACTTTATAAAAATCAACAATGGAGTCACTCGCACGTCCGATTCTTCGGAATTGGTATTTGACATAAATATTACAAAGTCCGACTTGGAGGCATATCTCGATTCCTTAGGAGTCGAAATCCTTGAGCGAGACTTGATGGAATTTAAAACTTCTGATTCCGATATAGTAGCCGACGATATAATCGTAAAGACGCAGGACGGAATCGACGGGAAAATCAGCTTCATAGAGAATCTGGAATCCGGGCTGACGACAATCCAGATAGGGCTTACGGTTGTTCCCGAGCCCGCCACTTGGGCCGCGATATTCGGCGCGCTTGCGCTTTTAGTTGCGGTTGCAAAAAGGCGCAGAAGGTAGAGCGTGCGCGCCTGGCGCGGCATGCGCTTAGGAAACGAAAACCGTCTCAGATTCGGCAAAGAAATTTGTACGTATCGGGGCGGCGTGCGTTAAAAAAATTCTTTTTAAGTTAGAGTTCAAAAGATTCGCCTTGTGCGAGTCTTTTTTTTTCTCCCGCATTATGAGGATGGGGGTGATGTTGTTAGGTTATTTTTAAACTGTCTAACAAATAAAAATTCCAATATAGTTGACCAATGGGGCGTTAATCCCTAACTTTTAAAACGTATGAATATGCGCAATATACTTATGATAGGGGCGGCCGCGCTTGCAGCGACACCGTCGTTTGCCGAGGAATTGGAGATAGCTGTCAACCCTCAGCAGAAATTCCAGACGATAGACCACTTTGCCGCAGCCGACGCTTGGAGCGGAAATTTTGTCGGAAAACATTTCCCGGAGGAGCAGAAAAACCAGATAGCAAAATGGCTGTTCTCTCAAAAGCTCGGGCCTGACGGAAATCCCGAAGGCATAGGGCTTTCTATGTGGAGATTCAATATAGGCGGCGGAAGCTTTGAGCAGGACGGGGCAGATATTGAGCCTTACCAGCGCAGGGCGGAATCCTTCCTTACAAAGGACGGCTCTGCGTATGATTGGACAAAATGCGCCGGACAAATGTACTTTATGAAGAAGGCTAAGGAATATGGCTGCGATAAATTCCTCATATTTTCCAACACTCCTCCCGTTCAGTGGACTAAGAACGGCAAGGGCTGGGGCGCCAAGGAAAATTACGGAGCCAACTTAAAGCCAGACTGCTACGGCAAATTTGCCGACTATATGGCGACAGTCGCCAAGCATTTTACGGAACTCGGCTACAATGTGCAATATATAAGCCCCATAAACGAGCCGCAAGTCCCGTGGGATTCCCCCCGCCAAGAGGGCAGCAGATGGCGCAATTCCGAGATGGCAAAGCTTGCGCGCGAGCTCGACAGTTCAATCGAAAAGTCGGGGCTCAAAGGCACTAAGATTTTGCTCGGCGAATCGGCGAGCCTCACGGCGCCTGTGGACGGTGCGACGAGCTGGTATTGGAAATTCGACAAGTGCCCGAAAGAAGAGCAGCCGTTCGGCCAGCTGAAACAATTTTTCGACAAGGCCTCGCCGAATTATATAGGCGACTTGAAACATCTCGAAAGATATTGGGCGGCGCATACATACCACTCCGGAAAAAAGATTGCCGACATGCCGAAAATCAGAAAGGCGCTCGCGGCGGAGGTCGGCAAATACGGTTTGGAATTTTTGCAGACCGAATGGTGCCTGCTGCCGAGCTACAACCAGAAGAATTGCGACGGATTTTCCGCCGACCGGTTTAGCGACAACAACGGTGACATCCAAGCAGCACTGTGCATGGGGCGCCTGATAACGGCAGACCTTTCGATAGCGCAGTCGAGGGGCTGGGGATACTGGAAGGGAATGGAAGTAAAAGGCGACTTCGCCCTCACTGGCGTCTATCCCAAAGACGGAAAACTCGAAAACGGCGGCGTCGTGCGCGACAACAAGATTCTGTGGGCGCTTGGAAATTGGAGCTTCTTTGTGCGCCCGGGCTTCAAGCGCGTTGAGATATCCGGAGCCGACGATCTTGCGAAAGTTTCTTCAAGCGCGTTTGTGTCGCCCGACGGCAAAAGGGTTGTGGCGGTGTTTGTAAACTCTTCGTACGAATCGTATCCGGCGAAGTTTAAGGGAGAGCTTGCTGACAAAGAGTTCACGGTTTACAAAACAGATTCAAATTCGAGCCTCGCAAAAATCGCGGAATCCCTCTCCGGCGGGTTTACGTTTACCCCGCGCTCAATAACGACTCTCGTCTGGGATCTAAAATAGATTTCCGAAAATCTACGCAAATTTTTCGGGCGGGGCGCGGTTTCGGGTTCCGCCCTTTTTAGTTGCTGATATGGCAAAGTATTTGCTTGCCGTGGATATTGCGATTGTCTATCTTCATCGGGATTTTTATATATAAATAAAGCCGGCGGACGGTGACGCCGTAAAAACAACTCCGCATTACCATGCCAAAACGCACAGATTTAAAGACGATTTTGATTATCGGTTCAGGCCCGATTGTAATAGGGCAGGCTTGCGAATTCGACTATTCGGGAACGCAGGCGTGCAAGGCTCTCAAAGAAGAGGGATACAAGGTCGTGTTGGTAAACTCCAACCCGGCAACAATTATGACCGACCCCGATTCTGCGGACGTCACCTATATCGAACCCCTGACGCCCGAAGTTCTCGAAAAAATCATAGCGAGAGAGCGTCCCGACGCCCTGCTTTCGACGCTCGGCGGCCAGACTGGGCTGAACCTGTCGTTGAAGCTTTCAAAGCTCGGCATTCTGAAAAAATACGGCGTGGAGCTAATCGGCGCCAAGGAGGAGGCTATTGAGAAGGGCGAGGACAGGGAAAAATTTAGGGAGGCAATGCTCAAAATAGGCCTCGATATCCCCCAAAGCATAGTCGTCCACGACATAAAAGAGGCGACGGATTGGATCGAAAAATGGGGGAAATTCCCGGTTATCATACGCCCAAGCTACACGCTCGGCGGAACGGGCGGCGGCATAGCATACAACCGCGAAGAATACGAAAATATGATTTCCTTCGGGCTAAACGCCTCTCCTGTGACGGAGGTGCTGGTGGAGGAGTGCCTACTTGGCTGGAAGGAATTTGAGATGGAGGTCATGCGCGACCACAAAGACCAGTGCGTCGTCATCTGCTCGATAGAAAATTTTGACCCGATGGGTGTCCATACGGGAGACTCTATAACAATCGCGCCGGCGCTGACGCTTACCGACAAAGAATACCAGTTAATGCGCGACGCAAGCTTCGCCGTCATAAGGGAAGTAGGCGTCGAGACGGGAGGGTCTAACATACAGTTTGCGGTTGACCCAAAGACGGGCAGAATGATTGTAATCGAGATGAATCCGCGAGTGTCGCGCAGTTCCGCGCTGGCGTCGAAGGCGACGGGCTTCCCGATAGCAAAGATTGCCGCAAAGCTCGCAGTCGGCTATTCTCTGGACGAGCTTCGCAACGACATAACGCGCGAAACGCCCGCGAGTTTTGAGCCGACAATCGACTATATCGTGACAAAAGTCCCCCGCTTCACTTTTGAAAAATTTGCCGGCAGCGACAACATCCTAACTTCGTCAATGAAGAGCGTGGGGGAGGCCATGGCAATCGGCAGGACATTTAAGGAGTCCTTCCAAAAAGCCCTTAGATCCCTTGAAATAGGCTGCCGCGGATTCGGCGGTGGCGGAAAGTTCGGCGGAAGGGAGTGCCCGAGCATAGAGAAAATCCGCAAGGGGCTTATAAGGCCTACGGCGGAGCGCGTATTTTACATACGCTACGCGATTCTCGCTGGAATGTCTGACGATGAAATACACGAGGCCACAAGCATAGACATATGGTTCTTGCGGCAGCTTCGCGGAATAATAGAAATCGAAACGGAACTGTCGCACAAGGGGCTGTTGAACCTCGATGAAGACTTGCTGCGCCGCGCAAAAGAGGCCGGTTTTACCGATCTTCAAATATCGGAGATTTGCGGAACAAAGATACGCAACATAAAGCAGCTGCGCCGCGAATTCGGCATAAATACCGTTTACAGGCTTGTCGATACATGCGCCGCCGAATTTAAGGCGGTCACTCCGTACTACTATTCCACGTATGGAGCCGAGTGCGAAATAATGCCTTCGGACAAGAAAAAAATAATGATAATAGGCGGCGGGCCGAACAGAATCGGGCAGGGCATAGAGTTCGACTACTGCTGCGTGCATGCGTCTTTCGCCCTGCGCGAGGCGGGGTACGAGACGCTCATGATAAACTCCAACCCCGAGACCGTTTCCACCGACTACGACACCTCAGACCGCCTGTATTTCGAGCCGCTAACGCTCGAAGACGTGCTTGAAGTTTACAACCAGGAGAAGTGCTGGGGGGCGATAGTCCAGTTCGGCGGGCAGACCCCGCTAAACTTGGCATCGGAGTTGAAGGCAAACGGCGTAAACATAATCGGAACGTCTCCGGAGTCCATAGACGCCGCCGAAGACAGGCGCATATTTAAGAAAATCCTCGAAAAGCTGAATCTGAAACAGCCCGTAAATGCCACGGCGACGACCCCGGAAGAGGCCTACGAGCTTGCCGGGCAGATAGGCTTCCCGATACTTTTGCGCCCGAGCTTCGTGCTTGGAGGCAGGGGAATGTTTATAGTCTATGAAATGGAGGAAATGAAGCGGGTTATAAGGGAGGCGTTCGACGCCGCCCCGGGCAAGCCCGTATTGCTCGACAAATTCCTCGAAGACGCGATAGAGCTTGATGTTGACGCCATAAGCGACGGCGAAACGACAGTAATCGGCGGAATGCTCGAACACATTGAGTATGCGGGCGTCCATTCGGGCGACGCGGCGATGGTAATTCCGCCGCACACGCTGCAAAAAAATATCCTCGACGAAGTCCGCAGCGCGACATACGCGCTCGCAAAGGAGCTGAAAGTCGTAGGGCTTATGAATGTCCAATACGCGATAAAGCGCGGAGAGCTATATCTAATAGAGGTCAATCCGCGCGCCTCGCGCACGATACCGTTTATATCGAAGGTCATAGGCGTTCCGCTCGCAAAGCTTGCCGCGCGCGTAATGGCGGGCGAAAAACTGAAAGATTTGGGATTTACAAAAGAGGTGACGCCGGACTATATCGCAGTCAAGGAAAGCGTATTCCCGTTTGTTCGCTTCTTGGGCTCGCAAATAATGCTAACTCCCGAGATGCACTCTACCGGCGAGGTAATGGGTCTCGACACGTCTTTGGGAATGGCTTTCGCAAAGAGCCAGATGGCGGCGCAGCCGGGTCTGCCGACTTCCGGAAACGTCTTTATATCCGTAAAGGACCACGACAAAGAGGCGGGTGCGGCAATAGCGAAATCCTTCCACGAAATAGGCTTCAAAATATTCTCGACGGCGGGGACAGCGGCATTTTTGGCGGCGCGCGGCATACCGGTCACAAAAACTTTCAAGCTCAGCGAAGGCGCGCGGCCAAATGTCGTCGATATGGTCAAGAACGGGCAAATGCAGATAATCATAAACACTCCTTCCGGAATGAATCCGCGCCTCGACGAAAATAAAATCCGCGAGGCCGCCCTGCTTGGAAGAGTCTGCATGATTACGACAATCATGGGCGCGTACGCGGCAATAGAAGGGATAAAGGCTCTCAAAGGACAGCCCTTAAAGGTTAAGAGTCTCCAAGAGTACGGCGAAATAATGCGTAAAAAACGCGAACTTTTGGGCGATATATAAATACTAAGGTTCGTTGCCGCCGGTGAATATTCGCATTGGCGGGCGGACAATTTATAGAAATGAACACGAGAAAATTTCAAAAGACCTTGGAGACGATATTGAGGGACGATTCGCGGTACGCTGCAGGTGCGTATATTTTTGTGCGAATGGCTCTCGATTTTACAGTTAAGCGGCTTTGCGCAATGAATCCCTCGCGCAAGGAGCGGCATGTGTCGTCGAAAGAGCTTTTGGAGGGGATAAGGCTGTTCGCGCTTGAAACGTTCGGCCCGATGGCTATGCCGCTGTTTGAGGAGTGGGGGGTGCGCTCGTGCCTCGACTTCGGCCAGATAGTTTTCAATCTCGTGGACGCAAAGGCATTGACAAAGACAGACGACGACAAATTGGAGGACTTTGCCGACGGATACGATTTCCGCGAGGCGTTTGTCCTTCCGTATTTGCCCAAGAAAGGAAAACTGTAAGATGCGCGGTTTGGAAATAAAAAATCTCACCGTGGAAGTGGCGGGAAAAAAGGTAGTCGACGGGCTGAGCCTGTCGGTTCCCGCCGGGCAGGTGCACGCGATAATGGGGCCGAACGGAACCGGCAAAAGCAGCCTATCGAAGGCGATAGCGGGGCATCCGGAGTATCCGATAACCGGCGGCGAGGTTCTCCTTGACGGCGAAAACATCGTCGGGCTTCCGCCGGACGTGATAGCGCGCAAGGGCTTCTTTTTGGCGTTTCAATATCCCGTTGAGATACCGGGGGTGAGCATAGCGAACTTTATCCGCGCATGCCTTTCGGCGCGCCTGCCGGAGGGGCAGACCCTGAATCCTGTCGAGTACTACAAAAATCTGCACGCCAAGATGGACGAGCTGAAAATGGACAGGAGCTTTACTACAAGAAGCGTCAACGACGGTTTCAGCGGCGGCGAAAAAAAGCGCTGCGACATTCTCCAAATGCTGATGCTCAACCCAAAATTTGCGATACTCGACGAAACCGACAGCGGGCTGGATATCGACGCCTTGAAAATAGTATCCGAGGGCGTAAATTCGGCGCGTTCGCCCGACCGCGGAATGCTGCTAATCACCCACTACCACAGGCTTCTTGAATACATAAAGCCCGACGCCGTGCACGTCATGAGCGGCGGAAAAATCGTCCTCAGCGGCGGGCCGGAATTGGCCGTGGAATTGGAGCAAAAGGGATACGATTGGATTAAAGAAATTCAAAAATGAGCGACGAACGCACAGTCCGCGGAGAGCTCAATCTCGACAGGAGCTCCGGCGATTTCCACTATGCCGAGGATTACGCATACAATGCGGGGGTTGGCCTCAACGCCGATGTTGTAAGGTACATTTCAAAAGTTAAGGACGAGGACCCGTGGCTTTTGGATTTCCGCTTAAATGCGCTCGCGCAATTTGAAAAGATGAAGAATCCGACGCACTGGGCGTCGAAAAAGCTGGACGAGCTGGACTTTTCAAAAATCCGCTATTATCTCGCAAAGGGCGAAAAGAAGCGCAAGTCGTGGGACGAAGTTCCGGAAGACGTAAAAAACACTTTTGAAAGGCTCGGAGTCCCTGAGCAGGAGCGCGCATTCCTGGCGGGGGTGGAGGCGCAATTCGATTCGGAGTCGGCGTATTCAAACATGAAGGCGCACCTTGAAAAGGACGGCGTCATATTTGTCGATTCGACAGAGGGCCTTAAAAAATATCCTGAGATTTTTAGAAAATATTTCGGCAAGATAATACCGATGACCGACAATAAATACAGCGCCCTAAACAGCGCGGTATTTTCCGGCGGAAGTTTTATATATGTCCCAAAAGGGGTGAAGGTTAAGCAGCCATTGCAGGCGTATTTCAGGATAAACGCGGAGAGCTTTGGGCAGTTCGAGCGCACGCTGATAATCGCCGACGAAGGGGCTGAGCTAATGTACATGGAGGGCTGCACTGCGCCAAGATTTGAGACGGGAACGCTGCATTCGGCGGTTGTGGAGCTCGTTGCGCTAAAAGGCGCCAAAATACAGTATGTCACGGTTCAGAATTGGTCCGACAATGTATTCAACCTCGTCACGAAGCGCGGTGTCGCCGAGGAGGACGCCCAGATACGGTGGATTGACTGCAATATCGGAAGCGGAATAACGATGAAATATCCGGCCGTTCTTTTAAAGGGCAAGCGCGCGCGCGGAGAGGTTATATCGATAGCGCTTGCGAACTCCGGACAGCACCAGGATACAGGCGCGAAAATGATACATCTCGCCGACGACACCACTTCAAACATATTGTCAAAGTCGGTGAGCATTTCAGACGGGCGGGCCTCTTACAGGGGGCTTGTTTACGTGTCCGGCAAGGCAAAAAATTGCCGGAATAAAACCGAGTGCGACGCGCTTTTGATAAATTCAAACTCCCGCACGGACACTTACCCCGCAATAGTATGCTCAGGGGCGAGCAACAGCGTGCAGCACGAGGCGAGCGTCTCAAAGCTCGACGAAGAACAGATTTTCTATATGCGCCAGCGCGGGCTTTCGGAGACCGAGGCGGTCAGCCTATCGGTCAACGGATTTGTCAACGACTTGGTCAAAGAATTCCCGTTGGAGTACTCCGTGGAACTCAGAAGGCTAATCGAGCTTGAAATGGAGGGATCGGTCGGATGAGCGAAACTTTGCTTGAAAAAATTTCAAACGCGGCGAAAGAGCGCTTTCAAAATATCGCCTTCCCGACGCGCAAAGACGAATATTGGCGGTTTGCCGATTTGGATACGTGGTCGGTTGACACACTTTTCCCGTACTTTACGGGAAGGCCTCCGGAGGAGGGGTGCAATTCGGAATTTGAAGACTTGGAGCACGAAGAGTCTCAAGGGGGTTGCGTGCTTCTGTTCGACGGGCAGCTGCTCGACGGCGAGGCCCCAAAAGGGGTGGAAATATATTCGAGCGGCGCGGCGGCGGACGAATTTCCGGAAATTGTGGAAAAGTTCCACTCTAAAGCCTCGGGCAAGTTCGACACTCTCGTTTCAACCCGTCCGGATTTCGGAATTTTAATCCGCGTGCTCGACGGCGAGTCGGCAACTCTCGATTTGAAGATTATATCGAAACTGACAGTTTCGGCGGCAAGCGTCATTGTATGGCTCGGCAAGGGTTCGAGCCTGCGCTTGCGCAAGACAAATCTCGCCTTCGGAGGGAGTTTTGCCGCGCTAAAATGCGGCTATGTGCTTGAAGAAAATTCCAGCTTGGAGTTGGCTTCTTTAAAATATTCGAGCAAGTATTCAATAGCGTACGAGCGCGAGGATTTTAGCCTGGCGGAAGGCTCGTCTGTGGTGGATGCCGTCGCGCTCAGCGCTAAGGGACCAAGCAGGCAGGAGCGCAATTTTGAAATTTCTTCCAGCGGCTGCAGCGCGGACTCGCGCATTTTTGTGTCGGCGGATTCCGACGCAACGCAAGATATACGCACGTCGCAAATACATTCCAAGCCGATGTCGGACAGTAATATGGAAATTAGGGCTACGCTGGGCGGGCTTGCGAAACTCGCGTTTACGGGGCTGATAAGCGTCGATAAAAACGCGGTGAAAACGCGTTCTTACCAGTCTTGCAGGTCGCTGATGCTCTCCGATACGGCGAAGTGCCAGGCTTCCCCCGTACTTGAAATATCTTGCAACGATGTGGAGTGCTCGCATGGATGCGCCGTCTCAAAGCCGTCCGACGAGCAGATGTTTTACATGATGCAGCGCGGCATAGGGGAAGAGGCGGCGAAGGGGCTGATTGTTCGCAGTTTCGCCGAGACGAGCTTTGAAAAAATATCCGATAGAGACCTTGTTGACAAGTGGCTTGGAAGGCTCTTTTAAGTGTTATTTTTGCAAACTCTTTGCAGAGACGCTGCTTCTGCGGCAGGCAGAGTGGTGAAAATTTCCCGGCTCCTTTGGTGTAGCATGGGCTTTGGCAATGTGTGAAGCAAATAGCTTTTTGGGGCGAGCGGAAATTTTGGAGTTGCGGCTCCCGTATTTCACGCCGCAAGGCTTGTTGTGGAGCGCAGGACTTGTCGGAAATTTTATGTGGAAAATTTAGAGCCCAGCTTGCAAATTGCGGCGGATATAGAGATTGTTTTCTCTTGTTTTCTCTTTAAAATAAACTAAAAATATTTTTATATAACGGCGCGAAACAATACAATATCCCGATGAAAAACTTCCGAATATTTATTACGTCAATTCTCGCGCATCTCATTTTGTGCGGAGGTTTTAGTTTGTCCGCAGGGGCTTATAATTTTGCTTCCGAATCGGCGTACAACAGTTTTTCAGGAATATTTGCGCTTGGTTTTGATCCGCCAAAATCGGGAGGCTCGCGCTGGCAAAAGGGAGGGGTTGAAAAAAGTGCGGCGTCGGAAGCTTCTGAAACGCGCAATAAAGCCGGGGAACAAACTAAAACTCTTAAAGACGTTTTTAAAATGCCAAAATCGGGAGGTTCGCGTTGGCAGGCAGGGCAAAGTAGCGGCGTTCAAAAACTGCCGGCCGAAAGAATATCGCTATTTTCCCCTCCGAAATCAAGCGGCGGTTCGCGCTGGCAAAGGGGCGGCGAAACCGAGAGCGCGAAAGGCGGCGAAGCAAAGAGTTCGGAAATCGGCAAAACAAAAAATGCAAAGGGCGGAGAATTTAAAATCTGTGTATTCCCTCTGGAAGGCGCGATATCGTCGCCGCAGGTTAAGTTCGTAAAAAGGGCAGTGGAAGCGGCGGAATCGACAAAGGCGGACGCCTTGATTGTCGATATGAACACCCCCGGCGGCGACCTCGATTCGACCATAAAAATAATGGAAGAGCTTTCGTCGTTCGGCGGAATGACAGTCTGCTATGTTAATCCAGACGCGATTAGCGCGGGGTCGTTCATAGCGGTTGCTTGCGACAAAATTTTCTTTTCGCCAAAAGGTGTAATGGGTGCGGCGGAGGCCGTAAATGCGGGCGGGGGCGACATAGACGATTCTATGAAGCGCAAAGTGACGTCCTTCATAGGCGCGAAAGTGCGCGCGATAGAGCCCTCCGGAAACCCGCGCCGCGCGGCGGTGCAGCGGGCTATGAACGATCCGGATTTTGAGCTTAAAATAGACGGAAAAGTCTTGAAGCAGAAGGGCGAATTGCTGACGCTGACGGCTTCCGAGGCCGCCGCCGTTTACGGAGATTCGCCGCTGCTTTCCGACGGAACCGAAGATAGCGTCGAGGGGGTGGCGGAGAAGATTTCAGGCGGAAAGTCTTTTGAGATAATGCGGATAGAGCATACTTGGGCGGACGGGGCGGCTATATTTATGTCGTCGGTGGCTCCTATACTTTTCGGTCTCGCGATATTTCTTGTCGTAATGGATTTAAAAGGCGGCGGAATAGGCGTTTTAAGTGCCGTGGGGTTCGGCATTGCAGTGTGCGTATTTTTGGGCATAAATATGTCGGGCCTTGCGGGCTACGAGGGGATTTTAATTCTAATCGCCGGGGCGGCGCTGATAGCGCTTGAAATATTGTTTTTCCCGGGAACATTGCTCCCTACGGTGCTTGGCGTATGCGCCGTCGTGATAGCGGCGGTCTGGACTTTCGGCGGAATCGACGCTTCCGAGGGCAGCAAAATCTGGGGAGAGTGGGAGGAATCGGTGTTTCCAAGCGTGTGTGTCGGGATTACGCGCCTCGGGATAAGCGTGCTTGTGGCGGGAGTTTGCGCGGTTGTCTTGGGAAGGTATTTTGAGCGCGCCCCAATTTTCGGGAGGCTCGTGCTAAAACCGTGTCTCGACGGGAATGCGGATTCCAGAGGGGCTGCGCAGGTATCCGCGGAAGGCGGGAAGCAGCTTAAGCAAGGCATGGTAGGCGTATGCATTACCGACTTGACCCCTTCCGGAAAGGCGAATTTTGACGGAACGATAGCCGATGTACGCTCCAACTTTGGCTCTATTAGCCAAGGGGAAAAAATAGAAATTATCGAAAAAAAAGATTTTAATTTTATAGTAAAGAAATACTCTAAGGACAAATGACGATAATCGCCGTTCTCATAGCCATAGGCTCATTGCTGATATTTGCCGAGACCCTCCTGATGATGGGGGTTTTGTTCGCGATTGCCGTTTGCATGTTCGCGGTTGCGGCCGCGGTGGCGTTTTCCAAATTTGGGGCGCTGTCTGCAATGGGAGTGGGCGGGGCTTTCATCGCGGTGTGCGTATTTGCGATGCTCGTGTGGTCGAAAGTTATCCCAAAGACAAAGTTTGCAAAAGAAATTTACCTAAAAAATCCGACCGATTCCAAAGCGCCTTCCCAAAATGCTTCGTGGTGTGTCGGGCGGGAGGCGACTGCGAAAACGCCCCTATGCCCGTCCGGAATTGTGGAAATCGACGGGCATTGCTTCGACGCCTATTGCGAAGACGGCCATTGCCCAGCAGGAGAAAAAGTCTCCGTAGCGGCGGCGACTTCTTTTGAGCTTAAAGTGCGTAAAATCCCAAACAAATAATGAATATGTCAGTAGCAACAATAGTGATGATAGTTGTAATAGTGGCGGCGATAATCGCGTTTTTCGTGGTGTTGTCGTTCATAAATACATGGCTGAAAGCGCTGCTTGCGGGGGCGCCTGTGAGCATGCTTACGCTAATAGCAATGCGCCTGCGCGGAGTCCCCTACGGAATGATAGTGGATTCCCGCATAATGGCGGTCAAGGCGGGGCTCGACCTCACTATAAACCAGCTTGAAGAGCACTATCTTGCGGAGGGGTCTTTGATACCGACGATACAGGCGCTCATCGCTGCGGAAAAGGCCGGAATGGATTTGACTTGGAAGCAGGCTTGCGCGATAGACCTCGCGACAAAAGGCACGGGCAAGACCGTTGTGGAGGCTGTCAGAACATCTATAAATCCGAAGGTAATAGACTGCCCTAATCCAAATTCGGGGCGCAAGTCGATAGACGGTGTTGCCAAGGACGGCATTCAGGTTAAAGTCCGCGCGAGGGTTACGGTGCGCACGAATCTCGAAAGATTTGTGGGCGGCGCGCAGGAGGAGACGATTATAGCGCGCGTAGGCGAAGGCATCGTGACTACGATAGGCTCGGCCGACACGTACAAATTCGTTCTCGAACACCCCGACAGAATTTCAAAGGTAGTTCTCGAGCGCGGTCTCGATTCCGGAACCGCATACGAGATTCTCTCGATAGACATTGCCGACGTCGATGTTGGCGAAAACATTGGGGCGAAGCTGCAAGAAGCCCAGGCAATCGCCAACAAGAATATGGCGCAGGCGCAGGCTGAAATACGGCGCGCGGCGGCGGTTGCGGCGGAACAGGAAATGCGCGCAAAGGTTGTCGATATGCGGGCGAAAGTCGTGGAGGCGGAAGCGCAAGTTCCGCTTGCGCTCGCGGAGTCTTTGAGGAGCGGCAACATGGGGTTTATGGACTATTATAGAATGAAGAACATTCAGGCCGACACCGCCATGCGCGAAAACATATCTTCGGCGGACAAACCTAAAAAATAGGCGGAACGGACGGCATGGGTGAGGCGCGTTTTGGAATTGATACCACGCGCGCAGCCCCATTCCCCTCTTGGGCTTGTGATGCAAAGCGCGCGTGCGCGCAGGCTCAGTCTGCCATGAGGCTTGCGCTCAAAGGCGCAGCGCGCAATGCGGCTAACATATTTTTAAACTTCAAAAAATGGATATATTTTCCGACATTCTTCCGATTCTGATAATCGTTCTGGTGGCGTTCGTAAATTTTGTGAAGGCCTCTAAAACGGATAGTTCGGCGCCGCGCGGGAACGAACTTCCTCCAGACGAAGGCTCAGACCCGGATTTCGATGCCGCCGCGGAAATGGTTAGGGAAATGAAAGAGCGCGCGGCGAGAAGCTCCGCAAGCGGGCATTCGCGCGGGGACTCAGACGGGCTGCCTCGAACTGTCGGCGGCATAGAGCTTGCGTACGACGACGAAAGCGGCGACGAAAAAATTGACGCGGCGGATTTTCCGGGCGAAACTTTTCAAGAGGCGCCCGAGCCCCATGAAAGAGCTGCCGCCGCGCAGCCTGCAAATGGTGGCGGAAGCATAGACTACGGGGCGAGACTGCGCGATGTGACGGAATCCGACGCATATAAAATGGGCTCTCCGGCGTCTATGGTACAGCGCGAAGCGGAGAATTTTGTGCCCCGCAGTTGGGACAGTTTTGCGGAGGGAGATTTAGAACATTCTTCGGAAAACGGCGGCGGAGTTTTCGGAGTTGCGCTCGACAGCGCCGACGATCTCCGAAAGGCGTTTGTAATGTCCGAAATAGTATCAAAGCCGCTCTCTCTGAGGGACGACAGTGAAAGGTTTGCCGTATGGTAATATCGAAAGACGAGTTAAAAAGCATAGTATCGGCGCGGTGCGGTTTGCCGCAGGAGTTTTTGGGAATGCACAAGTGCAAGGGCGGCATAGTGGTGCGCGCATACATAGTAAACGCCAAAAGCTGCCATCTTGTCGATTTGCGGAAATCCGCGCGGAAATCCGCCGAAATGGAAAAACTCGACCCATCAGGATTTTTCGAGCTTTTTATAAAAGGCGCGCGCAAGCCTTTTCCGTACCGCTTCCGCGTTGAGAGGTACGACGGCGAAATCCGCGAGTTTGCCGACGCGTACTCCTTCCCGCCGAGCCTCACTGACGAGGAATTGTACCTGTTCGGGCTTGGAGACGACAGAAAGGTTTACGAGCACCTCGGTTCGCATTTGCGCGAAATAGACGGGGTAAAGGGCACGGCGTTTGCAGTGTGGGCGCCGACCGCGCGGAGAGTCAGCGTTGTAGGCGACTTCGACGAATGGGACGGAAGGTACTTTCCGATGCGCCCGCTCGAAACTTCCGGCGTTTGGGAAATTTTTATTCCGGGGGTTGGCGAAGGCGCAAAATATAAATACGAAATACTCGCCGCCAATAACGACACCCCGTTTTTAAAGTCGGACCCGTACGCCGTGCGGTTCGAGCCCCCGCCGCACAACAGCTCTGTCGTTTGCGACATTTCCGGATACGGGTGGTCGGACGAAAAATGGATAAAAAGCCGCATGAAAACCGATTGGGCTAAAAAGCCCGTCTCTGTTTACGAGGTTCATTTGGGCTCTTGGAAAAGAGTCCCGGAGGACGGTTTTAGGCCGCTTTCCTATGCCGAAATAGGGCGCCAGCTTGCGGAATACTGTGTGCAGATGAACTTTACGCATGTAGAATTTATGCCGCTTACCGAGTATCCGTTCGACGGGTCGTGGGGATACCAAGTGACGGGCTTTTACGCGCCCACGCACAGATATGGAAGCCCGCGCGAGTTTATGGAGATGGTCGATGTCCTCCACCAAAACGGGATAGGCGTGATAATGGACTGGGTGCCGGCGCACTTCCCGCGCGACGCATTTGCGCTTGCGGGCTTCGACGGATCGTGCCTGTACGAACACGAAGACCCGAGGCTCGGGGCGAATCCAGACTGGGGGACCCTCTGCTTCAACTACGGGCGCAAGGAGGTCGCAAACTTCCTGCTCGGGAGCGCACTCGCATGGCTCGACCGCTTCCATATAGACGGATTGCGGTTCGACGCGGTCGCCTCCATGCTCTATCTCAATTTCTCGCGCGACAACTGGATACCGAACAAGTACGGCGGAAGCGAGAATCTCGACGCAATAGATTTTCTGAAGCACGTAAACTCTGTAATTCACTCCGACTATCCAGGCACAATTACAATAGCGGAGGAAAGCACGACTTTTGCAGGGGTGACCAAGCCGGTTGGCGAAGGCGGCTTGGGGTTCGACTTCAAATGGAATCTCGGCTGGATGCACGATACACTCGACTACTTGAAGGAGGATCCGATAAACCGCAAGTACCACCACAATAAAATGACTTTCCCATCGATGTTTCAGTTTACGGAAAAGTTCATGCTAGTGTATTCGCACGACGAGGTCGTACACGGGAAAAGCCCGATGGTTGGCAAGATGGGGTCGGGGTACTGGGACGACAAAATAGCGACGCTTCGCGCACTTTACGCGTACATGTGGATGTGGCCCGGCAAGAAAACTCTGTTTATGGGCGACGAGATTGCGCAGGGGCACGAATGGCGCTATGACGAATCGCTCGAATGGTCGCTTTTAAAGTACATACAGCACGAGGGAGTGCGCGAGTCTGTGCGCGATGTCGCGAAACTGTATCTGTCCGACGCCGAGCTTGCCGAGAACGACTTTAACAGCATAGGGTTTGAGTGGATAAATGCCGACGACGGCGACAACAGCGTATTTTCTTTCCTGCGCTTTACGAGCGACGGCAAGAGGTGCTACGCGACAGTAAGCAACTTTACGCCGGTCGAGCAGCGCGCGTACCGGCTGGGTTTACCTTGCGGCGGCGTATGGAAAGAGGTGCTAAATACCGACGCCAAAACTTATGGCGGCGGAGGCAGGGGAAATATGGGCAAAGTTGAGGCTGTCGCGGAGAAAGCGGCAAATAGGCGGCCTTTCGGTTGCGATATGGTCGTTCCCCCGCTTTCGACTGTCGTCTTGCTTGGATACTTGTAAAGCCTGTCAAAATTTTTTTCGTGTGTTGAGAATATGCCGGCGAACAAATGCCGCATGGGTGTTGGAGTGTGTATGTATTTAATGTACGCTATCTTGCGACTGCATAAAGCGCACGCAAAACTTCCGCAGGCAACTAAAAATAATAAGACCGAACTCTCGTAAAAATATCCCTTGCAAGGCACGTTTTTTTTATAATTGTAATAAATTGTGCGCGAATAGTTTAGGTTTATAATAAGAAAAAAATTCGCGCGAATGGTTCAGGTTGATGTAAGAAAAAATTTTGCGCGAATGTTGGTGGTAGCTAGCGTAAGAAAAATTGCGCGCGAATAGAGCGGGGGCACACGTAAAAAAATAGGCTTAAACTTTCTAAAAGCAGTGGGCGATAATTAATGAAACTTTTATTCTGATTATCCGTTATACTAAGTATGAAGACAAAAATTTTATCAATACTTGTATTCGTTATGTGTCTTGTTTCCTACGGAAATCATTTCCAGTCGGACGGCAACGGCGGATACTGGCTTCCGAACGGCAATGGCCGCGTTATGTCGGACGGAAGCGGCGGTTTTTGGCTTCCGAACGGCAAGGGGCACATAATGTCGGACGGAAGCGGCGGATACTGGCTTCCGAACGGCAAAGGCCGTATAATGTCGGACGGAAGCGGCGGTTTTTGGCTTCCGAACGGCAAGGGTCGCATAATGTCGGACGGCAACGGAGGGTATTGGCTTCCTAATGGGAAAGGACGTATAATTCCTGACGGAAGCGGCGGTTTTTGGAAAAATAATTGATAATCTATCCATGGATTTTATGCGTCGGAAAAATGCGCCCGCATAAAATTTGCATTAAGTTAAAATATAAATACGCAAATTATTTATTGCCGCAAGACCGCCTGCTGAACCGATTGTGATGATTTTCATAATTGGCGTAAGGGGGGCCAGCTTAAATGCTCAACTGCCTGTCTATGAATGAAAAAACTCCCATTGTCTGCGGGAGTTTTTTATTGTGAGATGTTGCCTTTAAAGATTTATTACATGCCTCTTATTTTCCCGGACGCAAGCTCCGACAGGAAACTTCCGTATGCCGCCTTAACGCCCGAGCGGATGCCGTACTTCGGCTTCCAACCAAAAGAGCGCAGCAGGGAAGTGTCGCACAGCTTGCGCGGAGTGCCGTCCGGCTTTGAGAGGTCGTGAACTATTTCGCCCTTGTACCCTACAGTTTCGGCTACAATTTTTGCGAGTTCCGCAATGCTCACTTCCTCGCCGCTTCCGAGATTCACAAGATCCGGGGGATTGTCGAGATTAAGGAGCATAAGGCATGCGTCTGCGAGGTCGTCAACATGCAGAAATTCGCGAAGCGGAGAGCCTGTTCCCCAGAGCTCGACTTTATCGAGATTTTTTTCTTTTGCTTCGTGGAAACGCCTTATTAACGCTGGTAGCACATGCGAATTTTTTTCGTGGTAGTTGTCGCCCTCGCCGTAGAGGTTTGTCGGCATTGCGCTATGGTAGCATACGCCGTATTGCTTCCTAAAAAATTCGCACAGTTTCAGCCCTGCGATTTTTGCGACGGCGTAAGCTTCGTTCGTCTTTTCAAGAGGGCCTGTGAGAAGGGCGCTCTCCGGAATCGGCTGTGGGGCCATTCGCGGGTAAATGCAAGTGCTTCCCAAATATAGAAGGCGCTCGACGCCGGCTTTATATGCGGCAGTAATCGTGTTTAGCGCGATTGACAAGTTTATTTCTATAAATTCGGCCGGGAAGGTCGCATTGGCGTATATGCCGCCCACTTTCGCCGCGGCGATTACCGCTACTTTCGGGCGCTCTTTCATAAAGAAGTCGAGCGTCTGGGCTTGGTTTGTGAGGTCAAGCTCCTTGTGGGAGCGCCCTATAACGCAGTCATAGCCGTTGCGGCGCAAGGCTCTTTCTATTGCGGAGCCTACCATTCCGCCGTTGCCGGCAACGTATATCTTGTCAGTTTTTTTCATTGCTCTATTTCAAGGCGGCCTCGCGCTCGGCGAGCTTGAAGTCGGAGTCTGTCATTATCTCGACGAGGCGCTTAAATGTAGTCTTGGGTTCCCAGCCGAGTTCCCTCTTTGCCTTTGATGGGTCTCCGAGGAGAAAATCCACTTCGGTCGGGCGGTAGTAGCGCGGGTTTACCTCTACGAGAATTTTTCCTGTTTTTTTGCATATGCCCTTTTCGTTCTCTTCTTTGCCGACCCATTCAATTTCCATTCCCAGCCGCGCGAAAGCAAGCTCCGTAAATTCCCTTACGGTGTGGGTTTCGTTCGTGGCTAAGACGTATTCCCCGGGGGTCTGCGCCTGCAAGATTCTCCACATGCCCTCGGCGTATTCCGGAGCGTATCCCCAGTCGCGCTTGGAGTCCATATTGCCGAGTACGAGCCTATCTTGAAGCCCGAGCTTGATTCTTCCGGCGGCTCTTGTGATTTTGCGCGTGACAAAAGTTTCTCCGCGGCGTTCGGATTCGTGGTTAAAAAGAATGCCGTTGCTTGCGAATATGCCGTAAGCTTCGCGGTAGTTTATGACAATCCAGTATGCGTATTGCTTGGCTACCGCATAGGGGCTGCGCGGATAGAACGGCGTTGTCTCCTTTTGGGGAATTTCCTGGACTTTCCCGAATAGCTCGGAGGTGGAGGCTTGGTAGAATCTTACCTGCCTTGTTAGCCCCATATCTTTTATTGCGTCGAGAAACCTCAGGGTTGCGACGGCGTCAACATCTGCGGTGTACTCGGGAACTTCAAAGCTCACTTTGACGTGGCTTTGGGCGCCGAGATTGTAGATTTCATCGGGCTGGGTTTTTTCGAGTATTCTGTTTAGGTTCGAGGAGTCCGTCAAATCCCCGTAATGCAGGAAGAACCTGTCGTTAAGGGATTCGTCGTTGTAAAGGTGGTCGATTCTGTTGGTGTTGAAAGAGCTTGAGCGGCGTATTATGCCGTGGACATCGTAGCCTTTTTGCAGAAGTATTTCCGCAAGATACGAGCCGTCTTGCCCAGTTATTCCAGTTATTAGAGCCGTTTTATTTTTCATAATTATACGAATAAGGTAATTGGAATCTTATGTTTTTCAATTCAAAAAGAAACGGCAAGCCGCGAAACTCTATTTAGCTGTTTTTTTAAGTCGGGAAAAGTTTATAAAATGCGGTGCGGATTATTTTTTTTATTATATTTTAAATAATATAATTTAATCGACATTTGAGCCATATTATGTAATAATTGCTGTATGAAAAGGTCGTTAATATTGGTTTTGTTTTCTACGGCGTTTATTATTGCCTGCGGGGCTAATAAATCCGTGATTAAGAACAATGTTAGCGGCGGGGACGCCGAGGCTAAATTTATATCGGAAGAATGCTGCGTAAAAAGCGAAGAAGTGTATAAGAACTTTGCGGAGGCCGCAAACCGGATCGAAAAACTTTTTGAACAAAATAATGCGGACGCGCAGTATAAATTGGGAATACGCTATTACACGGGAGACGGGGTTGAGAAGAATCATTCCGAGTCTGTAAAGTGGTTTAGGAAGGCGGCGGAGCAGGGGCATGCGGAAGCGCAGTATAATTTAGGTGTATGTTATGCTAAAGGCGATGGAATTGAAAAAAGTTTATCGGAGTCGCTAAAATGGATTAAAAAAGCCGTAGAGCAGGGGAATGCGGACGCCCAGCATGCATTGGGAATATATTATTATTACGGCAATGGAGTTGAGAAAAATTTAACAGAGGCTGTAAAGTGGTTTAGGAAGGCGGCGGAGCAGGGGCAGGAGAGTGCGCAGTTTAATTTAGGCATATGCTATTACAAAGGCGAAGGAGTAGGGAAAAGTTTAGCAGAGTCTGCAAAGTGGTATAAGAAGGCGGCGGAGCAGGGAAATGCGGAAGCGCAGTATAATTTGGGTGTATGTTATGAAAAAGGCGAGGGAGTAGATAAGAATCTTGCGGAGGCTGCAAAATGGTATAGGAAGGTTGCGGAACAAGGGGACGCGAATGCGCAACGCAATTTGGGCCTGTATTATATTCAGGAAAAGCGCGACAATGTAATTGGATATGCGTGGATTTTTCTGAGCGTCAAAAACGGATTGGAAGATACAACTTCCAAACTTGCCGAGCTGGAAAAACAGATGGACAAGGGGGAAATCGAGCGCGCAAAGAAGCTCGCCGAGGAATATTCCAAGGGTAATTTCGATAAATAGAATCCTAAAAGGCCCGATTATGGCCGCGTATGCCATATTTATTTCTTTATGAAAATAAGGCTATACAAAGAAGGAATTTTTTAAGAAACAATAGGCATGGAAAAAATAATTCTCCGAATATTTTTTATTTTAGTGGCGTGTTTGCCAGTCTCAATTTTTGCCGAGACTGGCGGCATAAAAATTGAAAATTTGCGCGGGGACGCGTTCGGCAAAGCGGCAAAAATAGAAGGCATTGCCCCCAATGCAATGGCTCTTTGCATAGAGGGCAAGATACTTTACGCAGGCAGCTCCCACTACCTCTACACGGTCGATATTTCCGAGCCGATGGATCCGAAAGTATTGGGGAAAATCGGCGGACTTGGAAATGTCAGGCAGATTGCCGTTCAGAACGGAATTGCGTATGTGGCGGCGCGCGAGAGCGGCTTGTGGATAGTTGACGCGCGCAATCCTAAATCGCCAAAAATTCTGTCGCGCTACGATTGCATAGAGCTTGCGACTGGCATAGATGTTGCGGGCGACGTTGCCTTTTTGGGACAGCGAAACAACGGGGTCGAGTTCATCGACATTTCAGATCCGGCGAATCCGGAGCACATCCGGATTGTGAAAACTCCGGAGTCCCAGTCTGTGAAATACCGCGACGGTTATTTGTTTAGCGGCGAGTGGCATTCGGGGGAGGTGACGATTTTTGACGCGCGCGACATGGCTGATATAAAAGTGGTGTCTAAACCGCAAATGGACGGCTATGGCGACGGCATTGACTTGTGCGGGAATCTGCTATTCGCCTCTACTGGCCACCATTCAAAGACTCTTGGAAAAACGAAGGAGGAGCGCTTCGGGCTTGGACACGGACTTGAAATATTCGATATTTCCGACATCTCAAACCCAAAAAAGCTTTCGTCTATAAAATTTCCGAAATTCTACAGGATAGGCAACGACTATTGGACGCCCCGCTGCTCGGGCAATGTAGTTTTTGCCGCGGACACCTACAATGGGCTTTACGCGATTGATATATCTGACGTTAAATCCCCCTCGATAGTAGGCCGGATTACCGTTCCGCCCGCCGACGGGAAAAGCCCGTCGGTTCCGATAAGCTCGATTGCTCTCGGAGACGGCGTGGTATATTTGTCGGCTCTAAAAGGAGGGGTTTTTGCGGTCGAGTCGAAGTCTGCGAAGGCGCCTACTGAAAAGAAGGGGATTCTCCCGAAGAATGTCGCGTTTCGGGCGGAGTATCCGAGCGACAACAAAAAGTTTTTCTCATGGAAGCCCGATAGAAGCGTGCAAGTGCGCGCCGTCGCTATTGACGGCGACTACGCGTACGCCGCATGCGGCTCGGAGGGGATTGTGACGTTAAAGCTTTCGGATTCCGGGTTTAAAAAGGTCGCGCAGATGAAAATGCCATTTGCGGGCGACCTTAAAGTAAAAAACGGCAGGCTTTACGCCGCGGAAGGAATGGAAGGACTCGCGGTTTACGATATAAAATCCCCCGGAAACTTTTCTGAGATTGGAAGGCTTAAATCATTGAGCGCGGCGTCGTCGCTCGTTCTGTGGGTATGGGTTCCGAAAGGAAATTTCATTGCGGCAACCGACAGGCAAAGCGGCATATTTTTTATAGACGCGCGGGATTTAAAAAATATGAAAGTCGCGTTCAACAAGGGCGGATGCCCGGGGTGGAACAAGTATTTTTCGGGCGATGTCGTAGGCGGAAAATACGCGGGAATGTCGTACGCAAACAGCCGCTTTGAATGGTTTGACTTGTCTGGCGAAAAGCCGAAGCCTGCAAACGCGAGCTATAAGAATAACCCCGGAGTTTCAAACGGCTGCTGCGTTTTTAAGGATAGGGTTTTGTGGACGAATCGGGCCGGCGAGGCTGTGTTATTGGAGGCGAATTGCCCTGAAAATCCGGACGGCAGCCAATGGAAAGGCGTGAAGGTCGGCGGCGAAAAAGTTGCGGCGCTTCCCGCATGGGACGGGAAGAACACCGTCGCATTCACCCATAGGATTAACCGCGACATATGGCTTGCGGACTTCTCCGACGAGAAAAATCCGAAACTTATATGGAAGGCGAAAATATCGGGGAATCCCGACACTCCCGACTTCTGGAACGGTCGGATACTGATTCCCGCAGGGTACGAAGGCTTGTTGATGGAGCGCAAATAGTTTTGCCATTTACTCGGAGGCAGTTTGCCGCGTAAGCCGGCGCGTTCGGCTCCAATTTGGCGGGGATGGGCAAAATTTCCAAAAAAAATGAAAAAAAAGCTTGTGCGGCAAACACCGTTATGTATCTTTGAAACTCAATTTACACGATGGTAGGGTATCCAAGTGGCTAAAGGGCGCGGACTGTAAATCCGTTCAGCTTTGCTGTTCACTGGTTCGAATCCAGTCCCTACCACTGTGTAATTTTTTTTTGCGGCTTATGGATTTCCCATAAGTCTTTTTTTTTGCGATTTTGATGGATGTTGCCTCTCTGAGGAATGGTCTCCGGCGTTGGCGCGCGGCCGCCGTTGCGCTTGCGTAAACGCAATGGGCGGCAAAACGAATGCTGCAATCGCACGCTGTGCGGAAATTCCGGCTTTGCTAAAAGTAAAAAAGGGCTTTTGGCGCGCTACTCTTTATTCTCTTGCCTCACGTGCGACAGGTATTTCGTTGTTGCATTTAATGCGGAGTTAAAAGCCCCCAGACGCTCTTGGGGCAGTTTGCTGAGCGACCAGCTTATATATTTTTTTGCGAGAGGGTTGGTATTATAATTGGAAAGGAGGCTCCAGCATGCTGATATTGCGGTGGCTCCCATGAATGATTCAATATCGCTCATTTCGTCCTTAACGTTTTTTCCGGCGCAAATCAGTTCCGAAAATTTTATGCAGTTGGCTGAATTATTTATGACGCATAATATTATTTTTTCTATGGGGGCGCATTCGCCGCTTGCGAAAAATTCTCCCCAAAGAATATCGAGAGCTGCGCCGGAATCGGGAATGGAGTCGGTCTTGGGAATTGAGGTGACTACGTCCCACATGGAGTCCCGCAGGCCTTGCTCAGATTTATCGAGGCCTTTCAGCCTATATCCCTCTCCAAGCATTTCAAAAAGCTGTATGGTATTTTTTCGCTGTATCTTGTCGGCTTTCGGAAAATCCTTTTCGAGCTCTGTAAGCAAAAATTTATTACGCGTAAATGCGGTTTTTGTGAATCCATATACGGCGTAGGCAAAATTCCCCTTGTTGTCCGAGTATGACATGTGCGGGCTCGTAAAAATCGCGTATATTATTTTGGGGTTGAAGGACGAGTTATACTGCGCCATAGCCTTGTTTAATTCTTCCCCGTCTTTAATCGGCTCTGGCTTTTCCCATTTCGCGAGCTTTACCGGGGTTTTTGCCTCGGCGCGTTCACCCGTTTTCAGATTCTCGACTTCAAGGCGAAATTCGTAGTCGCCGTATTCGTCCGAGTCCTCAAACATATATTTGATAGTAGTCGGAAAATTGACGATTAGTTGTTTGTTTTCCAACTTTCCCTTAAAAGTTTCTTCATAGGCTTTTTTTAAAGGTTCCCCGACTTTGCCTGCGTATATTTTATATTTAAGCTCAAATTCGTCGCCGTCGTTTTCAACGACTGCCACCGCGCTTGCGAGGTAGTAGGCCACATCGTTCTTATAGAGTTCGGCAGTGCTCGGGACAAGCACCGTATTCATGGGAACTTTTGCTATGAAATCGAGATTCGGTCCGGCTCTTGTTATTGCGGCGAAAGCCTTCATGGGGGGCTTTTTTTCGGCGTGCGCGAAAAGTGGAGCGAAAAGCAGAAATACGGCGGCAATGCGGAATAAATTTATGCGTGTCATATCAAAAAAAATTTTAACTTGGGATTATACAGTGTCGAGTTTTTTTTAATGTTTTAGAGCTTGGCGAAACACGGCTAATTTTTAAAATTTAAGGAAGTATTATAATATTTTTTTCTATTGGTTAAACCCGGAAAACAGTTTCCGTAAAATTTTTTTACGAAACGCTGCCGCGGGATTTTCGGCATGCGCTTTTCTTGTGACGAGCGTAGCCCTGGCGACTCATAATGAAAAGGCTGGAGCCGCGGGAAAGGCGCAAAAATCACCTTCCGACGCGGAAAATTTCCCCGCCGATTTTCGACAGCTGGGAGTCGAGCCTTTTGGCGCCCGGAATCAGGCGGTTTAAGAATATCCAGAAGGCTGTGGAGTGGTCCATAAATTTTACATGGGCAAATTCGTGATGGAATACGTATTGCCTTAGATTGTATGGCAGCAGCGCAACCCGCCAGTTAAAGGACATCGTGCCCGTCGCCGAACGCGAGCCCCAGCAGCTGTTCTGGTTCCTGAGGGAAATTCTTGAATACCCAAGGCCCGTTTCCGCCGAGATTCTTGCGCATTCCCGCTCCACGAGCCCCCGCGCAAAATCTTTGAACACCCTTTCAACCGATCCCGCCTTGTCGCCCGCCTTATAGACTATTGCCAATTCCCCCTTTGCCTGTACAAAAAATTCGTTTAAGCTTGACGGCTTCAGCCATACTTTAATTTCGCCTTCCTCGCCGAAAATGCGCGGATTATCTTCAAAATATTCACACAGCGCAATGGCGGGCGAAAATTTTTCTAAGGCTTTTGAGAGCCATTCGGCGTTGGCGCGCGCGAACTCCAAGGCATCGTTGACGGAAGCGTAGTAGGGTTTTGAGAGCACGGCGGAATTTGGCGAATCCGCCCAAAGCCTAAAATTTCTCGATTTTGCGGAGTTTCTGACGGCGACGCGCACCGTTCCGATGCGCGGGCATTCGATATGGAAAATTGAGGCTTGGGGTTGCGCCATAAGGCACTACTTTTGGGAGGATTGTTCGTAAGTTTTTTTTATTTCCGCAATGTAGTCTCGCAAGGCGCCTTCGGGCTCGATTTTTTTGTCAGCCGCCTCTTTTACGCAGTCGAATATTTTTTGGCCCAATTCGAGGTCGGGGGAGCTTTTTTCGGATACCCGTTTGCGGGCTTCGGCGAGAGTTTCGGAATCCGCCTTTTTGGCGATGTCGAGGGCGTATCGCAGGGCGGAGAGCTGCGGAGGTATGCCGTCGAAAAGTCCGCCTACGGCGCGCTTTTTATGCTCGAGCTCTTTTACTTTCTGCCATATCCCCAAAACTTCGTCGGCGTCTTTTGCGCTTTGGCCGCCAAAGACGTGCGGGTGGCGGCGCACGAGTTTTTCGGCGAGTTCTTGCGCGACGTCGTCAAAATCGAACTTCCCCTGCTCGGAGGCTATTTCGCAGTGTAGCAGAATATGCATAAGCACGTCGCCGAGCTCCTCGCGCATGCCGTTGTCGTCGTCGTTGTCTATTGCTTCCAGCAGTTCGGCGCATTCTTCGACGAGATGCCCGCGCACTGATTTATGCGTCTGTTTTCTGTCCCACGGGCACCCGTCAGGGGCGCGCAGGCGCTTTATTATTTCGATTAGGGTTTTTGTCGAATTTTCCTTCATTGCCTTTGATATAAAATTCGGCATTTACAATATCAAGCTTTATGAGATTTTCCATTTTTACTCTTAATATTTTCGCAGTACTTCGTTTTGCCTTTGACGTTTGCCGCGGCAATTTTTTTATGTGGAAAATTTTTAATCTTTTATTCCTTCTTCCTTCTCAAAAAGGGTGAAAAAGCGGTGGAGAGCGCCGCATGCGACGCAAAAAAATTTGCGGGGCGCCAAAGTCGGATTGCAGCGTTTCGATGCCGGAAATATTCTTTTGAAGGCAAATAATGTTGCCTAAATGCGCGCCGTTAAAATAAATTTGCGCCATGGAAAATAACGGACAATTTACTCCCACCCAGACATGCGAGATTTTAAGGGAGCTTGGGCATAATCCCTCAAAAAAGCTCGGCCAGAACTTTCTCGTGGATTCAAATATTGTCCGGAAATCTCTCGAATTGGCGGAAGTATCGGCGGGCGACTATGTCGTGGAGGTCGGACCGGGGCTTGGGACGCTCACAGGTGCGCTTTTGGAGCGCGGCGCAAAAGTCTTTGCCGTTGAGCTCGACAAAAAACTCTTCGCCCATCTGCGCTCGTATTTTGCGGGAAATGCCAATCTAAACCTGATAAATGCCGATGCTGTCGATTTCCCGCTCGCGGCGCTCCCTGCGCAGGTGCGCGATTTTAAGATAGTAGCAAACCTCCCGTACGCGATAAGCACCCCGTGGCTAGATGCCGTACTTTCCGGAAAATTGCCGTCGAAAATGTCTCTTATGCTGCAAAAGGAGGCGGCGCTGAGATTTTCTGCGAAAAACTCCTCGGGCGAGTATTCTCCGATTTCAATATTTTTGTCCGAGGCGTACGATGTTGGGCAGCCGCACAAGGTTTCTGCGGCGTGCTTCTTCCCGAGGCCGGGGGTGGATTCGATGCTGCTGCCGCTTTCAATAAAAAAAGAGCCGCATGTGTACTGCCCGGCGGCGAAGTCGCTCATAAGAAAGATTTTTTCTTTTAGGCGCAAGCAGTTGGGGAGCATTGCAAAGAGCGAAGGCTCAGGCGACATATCCGAATGGATAGACGCCGCCGGCATAGACCCGCGCCTGCGCCCGGAAGCTGTCGGCGTGCAGCAATGGAGGCTGCTCGATAAAATTTTATCCCAAAGGTAGGCACTTTCCCCTGAGGGATTTTCCATTCCAGCCGACTGCGCCGTTGCCGACTAAAATATTTTGCCGAAATGAAAGTGTTTTTTATAATTTTAATATCAATAGCGCTTGCGTACGCTGCGCTCCTTGTATTTGCGAGGCTGTTTGCGGAAAAGATAATATTCCCGGCCCCATCTGCGTCGTATTCGGACAGTGGGGATATTCTGCATATACCTCTTCCAAGCGGCGGAGAAATTGCCGCTGTATGGATTCCGTCAAAAGGCTCCGACCTGTGCGCGATATATAGCCACGGCAATGGCGAAGATATAGGAGAAATCCGCCCGATTCTCTCGGAATACGCCCGGCGCGGAATTTCCGTATTTGCCTACGACTATCCGGGATACGGGCTAAGCACCGGCAAGCCCTCCATCGAAGGCCTAAAAGAGGCGGCGGAGGCGGCGTACTGCTATGTGTCCCAAAAGCTCAGATTTGCGGATTCAAACATAGCCGTAGTCGGATACTCCCTTGGGTCGGCCGCCGCATGCGAGATAATTTCCCGCCACCCCAACCTCAGGTGCGCTGTCATAGTCGGAGGCTTCTCAAAAGCGGTCAAAGCGGTTTTACCGGTCGATATAATTCCGTGGGAAATGCTCGACAATTCTTCGAAAATCTCGCAATTTAAAATCCCTATACTTTTTCTGCACGGCCGACGCGATATAATCGTGCCGTTCAGAAATGCGCGCGAAAACCTCAGGTCCGCGCCCGACGGACTTGGAAAACTCGTTGAATTTCCCGAATGCGGACACTACGGCCTTTCGGAAAATGGTGAGTATTGGCGCGAAATTGTGGAATTTATAAAGTCGGGCGGACATTCTAAACGGCGTTAAAATGAAAAAAGTTCTCGTAATACTGTTCGACAAGGTTGAAGAGGTGGAGGCATTTGCGCCCGTCGATATTTTGCGGCGCGCCGGCGCCGATGTGGTGACGGCGGCAGTGGGCGGCAAACTTGAAATATGCGGCAGGAGCGGTATTTTCGCAAAGGCGGACTCGCTTTTCTCCGACGCGGCCAATGCCGATTACGACGCCGTGGTGCTGCCAGGCGGCCCCGGCACTTCGGAAATAATATCCAACCAACAAATAGCCGATTTTCTCGCAGCGCAAAACGGGAAGGGCGCGCTAATGTGCGCAATTTGCGCCGCGCCTTCTGTTTTTATGCGCGCTGGGATTATAGGCGGCCGCAAATGCGCGTCGCACCCATCGGTGGCCGATGTCCTCGGCGGAGCGCGCACGGATTTTTCAACCTTGCGCGACGGCAACCTCATAACTTCGCAGGGAGCAGGCACGGCGGTGGAATTCGCCCTTGAAATTGTTGAAGCGATTTTTGGGGAGGCAAAGGCGGCGGAGGTCTCAAAATCAATTTGTTATAGAAACGGGCGCGGATAATGTTAGACGAGGAAGTGCTTTTAAAGACAAATAGGAATACGGGCGAGACAATGTCCGTATTCTACGCGGTTGCCGCAGTATGTGTTCCCGCGTTTATGTTGGGTGGCGATTCTGCGTGGGGGGTTGGGGCGCTGATTGCGCTCGGCATACTCGCCCCGATAAACCTCTACCACAGCGTCTCTAACTGGCGCACTGTAAGAGACGGCGCTTCGTGGAAATTTCCGCTATTGCTGCTGCCGTATATCGCGATGTTCATCATTACGGTAGTTGCGGTTTTAAATCCCGTGGTCGAGTCGGTGTATGTTTCGGGGAAAGAATGGATAAGACTTTCCGACAATCCGGACATTGCAATCGTATCCGGAACGTTGAGCCCCGTTTATCCGATTACGTCAGTATTGGCAACATTATCGGCGGCGGCTTGCGGAATGTCCATATACTTTGTCGTAACCTCAAAATTTGTATTTAGGCGGATTTTCCTGTATTGCTCGCTCTTTGCGGGAATTTTGGCTCTTATAGGCTTTGTAATACGCGCGGTTGCCGCTTTTGCCCATGATAGCGCCGTGGGGTTTGGGGCGGAGGGATTCTCTCTATTCCCGGATTCCGATTCGTGGTGCGGATTTGCAATAATCTGGCAGGGGGCGGCTTTGGCTGCGGCAGTTTATTCAGCCCAGCGTTTCGCTGTGGAGCACGTCTTGTGCTCGCTGCGTTTTTGGGCAATAGTATTTTCTATGTTATTGTGGGGTAGCGTGCAAATTTGCGGCGTTCCGGTAGAAAGATTTTTGGCTACGGTTGTTCTTGTGGCGGGAATCTTTGCGCTCGCTTTAGATGTTTTCCCGTCAAAGTCGAACCTCAAAAAATACAAGATAGGAAGAATTAGAGGTGGATTTTCGATAAAATTGAGGGGAAAGATTCCATTTATCGTGTATGTAGTTGCGCTTGCGGCTTTGTTATTTTTGGCATGGAAACAATATGGTGTATGCGGGGGTGCAGAATCGCTGTCTTTTGATCCCGCCGCGGAGTTCCCGCTTACGGACCGCCAAATAAAAGCCTACGATGAGGATTTTAAGGAAATGACCGCAAACCGTACGATGTTTGGCTGGGGGGAATCGTCTTTCACCACCGTATTCTCCTTTTTCCAAGGCGACGACTTGGGGGGAAACTCTTGGGATTCCCCAAAATCCGACCTCCAAAGATGCCTTGCTGAAAACGGTTATGCGGGGCTTGCTATTATGATGGTTGCGCCCGCCCTGTTCTTATTGGGCTGGTTGTTTAGGTTAAAAATTAGTTTGCCGTCGTTCGTTCTCGGCGCGACTATTGCGATTATGTTATTCCTCGGATGCGTTAGAAATCCCTTTGAGAATGTTGCTGTTGTGGCGTCTTTCATGGTTGTAATGTATGCGTTCTTCGGCTGGGACACGTCGGAAGGTTAGGCTGCATTTTTAGCGCGGGGGGGCTGTTTTAGGGGCGCCCGCGCTCCTTGCGTTTTGAGCCTCATTCATAAATGTCCGCGATTTTCATACGTAGGGCGGCATAAAATTCTTTGCCGCCTTCTTAATTGGCGGAAGGGGCGTTTATGCGGTTTAGGGCATTCGGTGTTGCGCATTGCGGCGCTCAAATTTTGCGGTACAACAACGCTTTGCGCGCCAGTGCTTGCGCCCAAATGAAATCTAAGAGCCGAAAATTATGCAAACTGGAAGGCTCTTTCTTGCGGCGTTTTTTTTAACTTTGCGGATATTATTTGCAGGCTTCAACGCATTATTTTCTATGCGCGGGAGTTACCAAAGACTCTGCAAAAATCGCCTTTCTTTTTGCGGATATTTAAAAAAAATAGCCGGTCAAAGGCCGGCTGTGTGCTTGAGAAATTGTTTCGATTTTTTTGGAGGCAGGAACAGAAATATGCTCTCATCGCAAATTCTGTTCGCTGGAGAAATTATTTCGATTTTGCTGCAATATCCAGAAATTTTCCCTTGCGGCCTATTTTTAAATCGGCGCATTTCTTATTCCACTGTGTGAAATGGGGCTGTTTTGAATGGAATGCGTGCGCCGCACGGTTCTTATACAGCTCAAATAGAAAGAATTTTGAGGGGTTTTGCGGCGACGAATATAGCTCGTACGACAAAGTGTCCTTTTCCGTGTTGGTGCCGTCGCGCAAAGGCTTTGATATTTTTATAAATTCGGGAATAAATGCAGTCGGCACTTCATCGAGGTCAACCGCTATGATTAACGGTGTATCGTTTGAGGAATTTTTCACAACTTCGTATATAGACACTTCCGACTTGGCTTGCGTTTTAAGTGCGCCTTGGGACTTCGCAAATTCTTTTGCATCGGCGGTGGAGGCGAACTCGGCGTATTTTATAAATTTGTCTTTATAAAATACGTTTTGCATAAAAAGCGCGCGCAGGCAGCCGGGCGCCTTCTTGGCGGCGCTCTCAAAATCCTTTTGGGAGTTGGCGTACGCCTTTATGTCGTCGCGCTTTACGGTGTCTATGGATACAAACACGCATGCCGTCGATGGGGCGGGGGCTGTTTGCGAAAAAGCCGCGGGCGCTCCAATAAAAAGCGCAAATAAAATAAAAAATGGAAGAATGTTTCGCATAATATGAAACTTTTTCCAAGCACATTAACGCACAAACATTATTTTATAAAGAAAAAAATTCTGCAAAAGCGGCCTGCTTCCAAATGGCTAATCGTATTTTGCCGGGGCGGATTTTGCGAGGGGGGCGTCCGGAAAATACGATGTGAGCTTTTTCGACGACCTCGTAAACATCTCTGGCATGGCCTTGCCTGTGGATAGGTCCGCGCATACAGGCCTCTTGGGAGACTTGTCGAGCACGCATTCAAAATATTCGCGGACAAATTTATCGAGCTTAGCCGAGTGCGAGTGCCCGGTGTCGGCGAGTTTTATCCATGTCCATTTTCTGCCGAGTTTCCGTCCCCATGTAAAATAGTCGAAGCACGCTTTGAGGCGGATATCTTTTTCGCCGCAGGCAATTATTGCGGGAAAGTCTTTTTTTAGGCGGCGGGGAAAGTCCCACCAGCCGGCGGCGTACGCGCAGAGGGAGCCGATGCGCTCGGGCTTCCATTCGGCAAAACGCGCAGTAAAATGCGCCCCGCCGGAAAATCCGTACATATATATTGGAAGCTCTCCGCCCTGGATTTTATCAAGCCCGTCGAGAAAAACTTGCCCAGAGCCTTTTGATGCGTAATAGTATCCCTTGCCGTTTGTCAGGTCGTCGGTATTGGAGGCGAACGAAAGCCCCACAAGTATGAGTTCGTGCTTTTTTGCAAATTCAATCCATTCTGTTTTTTTTATGAGAAAAGTTCCGTCGCTGTTGTATCCCGACGCCAAAAGCAAAAATCCCCCAGGTTTTTTTACCCCCTCCGGAATTATGTAGGACAAGTTTGCGCGCGTCATTCCCTCGGTTGGCGTCAGTTCCAATGTCTTTACGTTTTCGGCGAATGCGCTTGCCGCCGCAATCAGCACAGCCGAGGTGCATATTTTAATTGCCAGGTTCATACGCAGCATCTTCAACGAGTTTTTTTAGAATTTTTTCCTCCCCGCCGTGCGGTATTTTAAGGAATCTGCATTTGCCATTTTTGTCCGGAGCATATGTCGAGCGCCCTTTGTTGTCGAATGAAACCGCAACTCTATCGGAGGCCTCGAACAATTCAGGCTCGAAAACGTAGAGGACGCTTGCCAAATCCCACGAAGGGCGGTCGTGCCTGTCGGATTTGCCGCGGCTTAGCATTTTTGCGTAGAGCTTGTAGGCGGCGTTTATGGGATTGCCGGGCGACATTCGGGCTTCCATTTCGCGCTGTGGAAATTTTAGGGCGCTGCCAATCTCAAATCCGCCGAATACGGCGTCGCACGGAGTGGTTGCGGCAAATATTTGCGCGGATTTTACGTCGCATTGGATATTGTATTCGGGAGAGCCGGGATTTTTGAAGTCGCCGCCCATGACGGAAAAGTATTTTATTTTTTTTGCGGCGAGGCTCTTGCCGTCGAGGGGCGATATCTCGTCTGGTGCGGATTCAAGCAGGCGCACTATGTTCGTCAGAAACCCCACGGAGATGTACACGACGCTCTTGTCTTCGGACTCGGCAAGAATTTTTCTTGCCAATTTTACGGAGTCCGGAAAACCGCCGCGGGGCATTTCAAATGGGTATTTTGGCGCGCCGTCCGCATTTTTTTCCGAGAGAATTTTTGCGTTGAAAGCTCCGTCTTCCGGAGTCTTTCCATTGGAGATAAATCCGATAGGAATGGCGGGCAGCCCGTAATATTTATTTAGCGCGGCGCAAAATTTTGGCGCGTTGGGATTGCCTTTGTTTACGAGTATCCCCGCGAGCTCCGCCTTGCCGGACTTGTGGTATCCGTAGAGCATCGCAAGCGCGAGGGCGTCGTCAACATCGTTGCCCATGTCTGTATCGAAAATAACCTTTTGCGGGCTCGAATAACACACTGCGCACAAGGCAAGAGCCGCCGCAAATATTGCGCTTTTTATAAATTTCATATTTTTATATTATGATAAAACGCGCGTCTTTCAACATTAAATGTATCACAGACGTGCGTCTATTGTGGAATTTTGCTTTGAAATAACATAAGTTTTGCGCCGCAAATTTTGCCGGCATTTTACCGTCGGCACATGGCGGCTTTAAAGACATATTGGCTGGGATTGCTTTTATAAATTTTCTTTTGCAAGGTGGGTGACGATTTCAAGCTAAGCCGCTTTGCAAAATTGCATGCGCGGTAGGAAGTGGCGCATGGGCGGCAATGCAAAAAACTTTAACAACCGCGCAAAGCGCCTGCCGCCGCCCGAGCTCCGACGATTCCGAGTGCGGAAGGCGTTGCGCAAATTTGCGAGCTACGCATTTCTCCACTCGCGCGCCGGTATGCCCGCGTACTCTCGGCGCGATATTTACAGGCTTGCCGCCTCTCTATTCGCGCCCGCGCACGCCAGCAAGCGATAAGTCGGACGTCAGTTAAAAGATGGCTGAGTCTTACTATTCGCTCCCTCGCGCGCCGGTATGCGGAAAAGGTCTTACTTGCCCCTTTCCTCGTCGAGACGGGCGCGCCAGTATGCGGAAAACACCATGTAGGCGCCGTACGGGTCGCGCTCGTGTATTTTTATTATGTTTTGTTTAAGTATGTTTTCACGAGCCGAGCTTAGGCGGTAGCCGTTGGCGAGCATCTGCCCCCACATTATCTCGGCGGCGTCGCGGACGCTCTTATCCGACACGTGATAGACTTTGTACTTGTCGATAAATTCGGATACGGCGTCCATAATTATTGAAATTTGCAACTTGCGGCTTGGGTCGGGTTCAACTTCCCTTATGAGCTCGAGAGAGGCGTTCATTTGCGCGATGGAGTAGGGCGGGACAAGATGCTTGTAGTATGTCTCGCGCATGCCGATGAACTTTGCCGAGCCGCCTACTGCGTCGTCGTACACAGCCCTGTACCAGTTTAGGTATTTTTTATTTTTTGTAGCGTCGTACGCGGCGGCGTAGAGCATTGCGAGCCTCGCGGCTTCGTGCGGGTGAACGTCGTGCATTTTTGCAACGCCGCGCTTGTCGGGAACACCCTTATGGAGCTTGTAGGTGTACGGAGGGTTTGTGTCGGGGCGGATTTCCCTTTTCATCTTTTCCGCGACGGCGCAAAAAATTGCGGCAATTTCCTTTTTCTCGGCGTCGGTCGCTATCGGCGAATTGAAGTACCGCCACAGGCCGTGGATATTGTGCGTGTATTGGTCGCGGGAGGTTTCGGGATAGACGCTTTTGCCGTCAACTGGCGAAACGCCTCGGGCGACAAAGCCGGGGTCGCCGTGGACAGTGTCGGCGAGCATCAGACCCTTGGCAATCTTCCGCGCCCAGTCTGCTGTTTCGGCGTCCTTTTTTATTTCGTACTTGTCGCAAAGGCCGGCGAGCATTATTCCGCAGAGCATCGAGCAGTCCTCGGTTCCGGTTCCGCCGCCCATATAGTTTGGATCTCCGTTTTTCTTTAGCGGCTTGTATTCGTTGATTAATTCGGGCCCGGGAATTTTATCTATGCTTCTTGTATAGAAAATATTGGTTTTGGGTGAGTAGAAAGTTTTTGCAGTCTTATCCCACAGCGTTTCAAGCTTCTGCTCGAATTTTGGGTCGGACAATTTTTCCGATGAGGTGTCAGCGAATACTGTAAACGGCATTAGAGCCGCCGCGATTGGTATTAGTATATTTTTCATAATTATCTTATTATCGTTTTTTCAGGAGAACGCGGAGAACGCCGCATAAAGAGATGAATGCCGTGTCGGTGCGCAAGACGCGCCGCCCCATAGAGACGAGCGTCCAGCCCATTTGCCTGAGCAGAATCCGGTCGGAATTTGAGAACCCCCTCTCGCCGCCCATTGCGGCGCAAATATGGGATTCGGGAGATATTTTGCAAGAAAGCTCGCCGAGGTCGGCAGTGGCTTCGTATAAGTCCGGAGCGATTTTTATGGAGTCGGGCGAGTCTATCGCAAGTTCGCGGCAGGCTTCTTCGAGCGACATGCATGTCGAAAATTCCGGGATATCCGCCGCGCACGCTTGTTCGGCGCCCTTTTCCATGCACTCGAGAACGCTTGCGCCGGAGTATAGCGAACTTTTGGCGTATGCCGCTTCCCCCTTTGAGGCGGGGTAAAATATCAGGCGGGAAATGCCGGCGCACGCTGCCTCGAATAAAATTCTTTTTGCTATCTGGGGCCTTGTAAAGGCGACAGCCACCGATATTTTCATAGGCGGGGGAGTCTCAACTTCCCTTAGAGGTGAAAATATTGCGGAGCCGTCTTTGCCAAAGTTAATGCGGCATATATATATTTTCCCGCCAATATTGCCCGCAAAAATTTCCCCGCCGTCGCCGATTTTTAGAACGTCTTTTATATGTTCAATTTTCGGAGAGCCGGAATCGAGCCTCATGGCAGAGCCTTTGGGAAACAGCACGCAATTCATTAACTGTATTAAAATGAATGGCGGGCGGCGTGTAAATAAAAATTGAGCGGGATATTTTTAAATTGTTGAAATGCGCGCGCGGATATGTTGATATGAATCACATGAATCCACAAAATTTTACATCTGAAGACGAGGCGGCATTGCGCGAAACCCTGAAACGCTGCTCGCCGGAAACCATAGAAAAGGCCGTTGAACTCAGAAAAACCGGAAACGCGGAGCTCGCAGGCCCTGTGGTTATAGGGATAATCGAGCGTTTTCTCGAACCCGAAAAACGCGACCTCTTAAAAAATCCGCAAGACTCTTTGAGAATGGTTGACGACCTCGGGCTCGATTCCCTGACGATGGTCGAGATTGTTCTGGCGGTCGAAGACGCGACCGGCGCGAGCATCGACAACGAAGACGTTCAGAAGATTCATACGCTCGGAGACATAAAGGCATACATAGCGGCCAAGATGGGATAGCCTTCCCGCGCGCAATACCCCGGCGGATTTCCCTAAGTTTTGGGGATTTCCGCAACAAAGCAAATTGGCGCGCGTCGCTGGGCGGCGCATTGCTTGCACCGCCCGAACCGATTATCGAATACTAATATAGCGCAAATTATTACCTCAATATGGACAATTCGGAAGAGCCTAATTCCGTCGTGGTGCGTCGCCTGACAAAAATCTACGGAGGAGTGAAGGCGATAGACAATGTGTCGTTTCGCATAGGCAAGGGCGAAGTGGTGGGATTTCTCGGGCCCAACGGCGCGGGAAAGAGCACTACGATGCGCATTATATCTGGGCTTATGCCGGCAACTTCCGGAAGCGTCAGCATATGCGGGGAAAGCGTGGCGATAAACCCCGACGCGGCCCGAAGGCATATCGGCTTTATGCCCGAAAACAATCCGCTGCCGGAAGATCTCAGAGTGCGCGAATACCTCACTTTCCGCGCAGGGATAAAGGGAGTGCCGCGCTCTGAAATCAGGGCGAGGGTAGATGAGTCTATGGATATTTGCCAGCTGCTGCGCAAGGCTTCAAACAAAATAATCGGCAACCTGTCTAAAGGCTTCCGCCAGAGGGTCGGGATAGCCGACGCAATATTGTCTCGCCCAGAGGTGATAATCATGGACGAGCCCACAATAGGCCTGGACCCCCACCAGATTCTCGCAATACGCGCCCTCATAAATTCGCTGCGCGGAAAAATGAGCGTAATAATAAGCAGCCACATACTTCCGGAAATAGAGCTGATGTGCGACAGGGTGATGATTATAAACCAGGGTACGATAGTCGCAAGCGGCTCGCCAGAAAGCCTGCGGAAAGAGTTCATATCCCGCGACAAGTACGGGATTTCCCTGAAAGCCGACCCCGCCAAAATGCGCGAAATGCTCGGGCGCATATGCAGTGGGGTGGAGATAGTTTCCGAATCCAAGCCCGACTCCGCCGGATACTACGACTACATACTCTCGACCGACGAAAATTCGGACTTGGGCTGCACTTTAATTAGGGAATTTTCCAAGGATTCCGCCTTGGGATTGAGGGAGGTCTATCACAAGAAGCCGAGCCTCGAAGAAATTTTCATGGCGGCAACGCGCCGCAGCTGGGAACAGACTTCCGAACTTCCCGATACCGCCGATAAGAATAGGATAAGAAAATGAGGAAATTCGGGTATCTTTTCAATCAACAGCTAAAGCAGATGTTCATATCGCCGTCTACGTACATAGCGGCGTTTCTGTTCCTGACATTCATGGGGGTGATGTACCTCTACTCCCTGATAGAGGTTAGCCGAGGCACAATAGGGCGGTCCCCGACCGAGATTTTTCTGTCCGCATTTTGGATACCGGTGCTGTTTATGGTTCCGCTTCTTACGATGCGTAGCTTGTCGGAAGAGCGCCGAATGGGGACTCTCGGGACGATGATGACAACCCCTGTGACGGCGTTTGAAATAGTGCTGTCGAAATTTTTGGCGGCGTATTTCTTTTACGCGCTTTTATGGGCGGCGACTCTCGTATTCCCGCTTATAACGAGCTTTTATCTCCCGCAGGCTTCGGCAGACTCGCGGCTGCTGTTTTCCGAGCAGGCTGTGACCGGATATATTTTTATACTCATAAGCGGGGCGATGTATGTTTCCATAGGCATATTTGCGAGCTCCCTTACGCGTACTACTTTTGTGGCCGGAATGCTGTCGTTTGGAATGTTGTTTTTGGCGATAGTCGGGGCGGGATTGGTTTCCAGGTTCCCGGCGGAGTCCACGGGCGCGCTCTCGTGGCTGGGGCCGGCGGTGTCGTACGTGGACACGTTTAAACATCTTGACGAATTTACAGGGGCTTTGCTTGATACGCGCCCGTTCTTTTTCTATTTGAGCACTGCCGCGGTTTTTGTGGCGTTCACATCGCTGATTACGGAGTCAAAAAACGCATGAGCAAAAATATCAGCAGATTCGACGACTTTAAATACACTACGCGCATTCGCGCCCTGAACTTGTTCGCGCAGATATTTCTGGGTACGCTTCTTTTTGTGGGGCTGAATTTTTTGGCGGCGCGCCACTACGCTAATTTTGACTTTTCAAAGAGCGGCGCGCACTCGCTTTCCCCCGAAAGCGTCGCGTACGTTGAGAATCTAAAAGCGCCGGTTGAGATATTTGCGGTGTTCGGCTCGAAGTCGGCGGAGGATCCTGAAATAAGGCTTGCCCGAAGGGATTTGAGGTCTCTGTTTTCGCAGTACGAATACATATCGGGCAAGGCGGCTCCGGTGAAGTACAGCTTTGTGCAAGCCCATATTGAGAACTCGCGCGCGGAGGAGCTTGCGCGAAGGTTCGGAAACGACATTGAGGATATGGTAATAGTCGCGTGCGGGCAGAAATTCAAAAAGATTCCGTTTACCGATTTTTATGCGGTAGAGGAGGGCAAGCCCCCGAAATTCGACGGAGAGAGGCTCGTGACCTCCGCCATTTTAAACGTATCAAAAGGCGATCAGCAAAAGATATATTTCCTCAAAGGGCACGGGGAAATGAGCTTTAAAGATGCGTCCTCAACATACGGGCTCTCCGAATTTGCCGCGGCTCTTAAGTCGCGCAACTACGCTGTCGAGGAGCTCGACCTCAACGAGGCGAAGCAGGTTCCGCAAGACGCCGGGCTCGTAGTGATAGCCGGCGCACAGGCGGCTTTCCTGCCGCGCGAGATAGACGAGCTACGCAAATACCTGATGAAATCTAACGGAAGGGTGTTGATACTATTGTCTCTCGGGCCTCTCGGAGGGCTTGAAGACATACTCTTTGAATGGGGGCTTATGAGCGACGACAAGCTTGTCCTCGATACTAGCGGAGACTACGAGAGCTCCGCGGGAGACCTAATCGCAAGGAGCTTCCCCAAGACGCCGCACCCGATTGCAAAATACCTTGTGGACATAGATATGCCAGTCCAGTTCGGATCAGTGCGCCCCGTGCGCCCCGATATGGGCGCCCCGCTCGACGACTCGCTGAAAGTGGATCCCATAATTTTGAGCAGCCCGACGAGCTGGGCGGAAACGTCGTACCGCAGGGCGGGAATGCAGCGCTACGACGACTCCGTCGATTTGCCGGGGCCGCTTCCGCTGGCAATGGCGGCCTCGCGCGTGGGCGGCGACGAGCTCGGACTTACAATTCCCGGGGGGAGGCTCGTTGTTTACGGAGACGAAAATTTTGCGGCAAACCGCTGGTTTAACAGGCTCGGAAACGCAAAGCTTGCAGTAAACACTGTAAATTGGATGTTCGACGAAAACTCGATGCTCAATATTCCCGCGCGGCAGCTTGAATCGTTCTCGCTTACGTTGTCGCTCAATGAGATTGCGGGGCTCGGGTGGCGCTTTATGATACTGCCGGCGGTGGTATTGGCGATGTCGCTATTCGTGTGGCTGGCAAGGAGGAACTGAAAATTATGAGGTTTAGATTTACAATTTTTCTTTTGGTGGCAAACCTTGCGCTCTTTGCGGCGATATGGGGCTTGGAGAGGGAAAAATCTTCCGATTCGACAGAGCGCCGCGATATGGCGCCGATTACCCTGCTTGAAATTGAGGGCAAGTCGGTCGAAAAGCCGCGCATATTAAAGCTCGAAAACAACAGGTGGCGCATAGTATCCCCGATAGAATGGCCCGCCAATCTCTTTGCCGTAAACCGCATAATAAACCAGCTTGAATTTCTCGAAAAAGAGACGGGCTTCTCGGTTGAGGAGGCTCTCAAACGCGGGCACGGGCTTGCCGAGTACGGGCTCGACGACCCGGCTTACATTTTCAAGTACGGCAACGGCGAGAAAATGTACACTTTGAAAGTCGGCAAGGGCGCGCCGATAGGCAACCGCATATACCTGTTGGACTCGTTTTCCGACAGGGTAGTGGTTGTTGACAAGGAGTTCGTTGACGGGCTTGTCGTGGATATGGAACGCCTGAGAAACCAGTCGGTTTTCGACATACCGCGGTTTGAGGTTTCGGCGTTTTCGGTGCGCCTGCCGATAGTGGTGTCTCCGGCGGATCCGCGGACAAACTTTTTAAGGATAGGCGTAGTTAGCGACGCCGGTAAATGGAAGATTGAAACGCCGATAGCCGCCGCGGCCGATCCGCGGGAAGTTGACGCGTTCCTCGACGAGATATGCCGAATATGCGCGCTTGGTTTCCCGCAGAATGTGACTTTGTCGGAGGCGGGGTTTGACGGCGGCACGCTGCCGGCGAGCATAACACTGCAGGGCACAAACAGGAGGCAGGTGCTCCTGATTGGCTCAAAAACAAAGGACGGCTCGCAAGTGTACGCGCGCCTCGAAGACAATCCAACCCTGTTTACGCTCGACTCAACATTCCTAAAAAGCCTTGAAAATCTCCAAACCACCTTGCGCGACAAATCGTTTTTCAGGTTTGACGCCGACCGCGCTACTGCTCTTGAAATATCGAAGGGCGGGAAAACCGTGTCTTTGCACAAGCTTGCGGGCGGATTGTGGGACGTGGTCGGAAGCGACGCCGACGGTAAGAAAGTCGGCATGAGCGCAGACTTGGCTGCTGTAAGCGACGTATTAAACAAGCTCTCAAAAGTAAAGGCGCGAAGCTTTATAAGCGATTCCGCCACCGATGTTTCAAAATACGGCATTGGCCAAAATTCACTAAGAATATCGGTCAAGCGCGACGACGGCGCAATGGATACCCTTCAAATAGGTTCCGAGTACGACAACGCGGGAGAGCCCTTGATGTACGCCAAGACCGGCTCCGGAAGCGCCGTTTACGGCATAAGCAAGGAGCTTGCCGAGGCCGCGAGCACCGACATTTTAAAGTACCGCTCGAAAGTGCTGTGGACTCTTCCCGAAAAGGCGTCTGTTGCGTCCGTCAAAATAGCGAGGGTGTCGGATTCGTCCACAATTTTTGAAGTTGGCGCAACGACCGGCCGCAGCTTTGCGGATTCGGTCAAAGCCTTGCCTGCGCGCGAGGCGGCGGCAGTCGGAGAAATCGCGTCTTGCGCAAAGTTGTTTGCGGTGTCGAGGTATCTGCCGTTAAAGTTTTCGCAAAATGGTGTGGAGGTTGAAGGCAAGAAGTTCCCGTGGGCGTATTCTGTCACTGTGGCTGTCGATTTGCCGGGAGCCGGAACCACCGCGCTAAAAACCCGCGAAATACTGTTTACGGAGCGCTTAGGCGGCACGACCCAATACGGCGGAATAAAAGCCGACGACGCGGTTTTTGTCCCCGGACAGGAATTTATCGACGCGGTTTTTGAAATAATATCCAACGCTTCGGAGCCTGCCGAGCTGAAAAAAACTCCCCCGCTCCCACCGAAAAAATAGCCTTGGAAAACCAGCAAAAAGAAATGTCTTTTAGGACGCATGCGCTGAATGCGTTTTGGAGGGCGCTGTATCCGCTGAATTTCCTTTTGATTCTAATATTTTGCGCGCAGGCGGTTTTTTTTTACGCCCTCAATAAAAGAGAGTTTCCGTTGCCGGAATTTGTCAATGAGGCCGTAGCCCGCGCAGCTTCGAAATACGGCTTCGACTTGCGCTACTCTTCCGCGAGCATTTCCGTTGACGGAAGAATCAAAATAAACGACGTGACTCTGCGCGCCGAAGGGACGCCTTCGGCGTTTTTTTCCGCAGAAAAAATAGATCTTTCCCTATGGCTCACGCGCCTCTTTAACGGGGAGGCCGTGCCGAGAAACATACGCGTGTACAACGGTTCGCTCGGCGACACTATACGCGGCGTGGGCGAGGCGGCGGTTTCGCATTTGTATTTGAGCGTTTCAAAGTCTGGGCAATGGTGGAGTGTCGATTCGTCGCATTTTAAAATCGGAAAGCTTACGGCGTCAGCTACGGTCGATATTTCAGAAAAGTTTTCCGTCGCAGAGTTTTTGGGAAAAAACGGGCTCGACCTGCCAGAGGCCAAAGGCAAGGAGCCGCCTTTGTCGTCGAGAATAAATGCAGTGTTTGCCGCGCTCGAGAAGTATTCGGGGTATTTGGATATTTTCGAGTCTCCCGTTTGCTCGGCGAGAATTTTTTTGTCGGACGCGGAGTCGAGCAGGGGGCGGTTTAGGTTTTATTCGGGGGAGGCGGTGTTCCCGATAAAAAATCTCGAGGCGCGCGTGGAAAACCTGAGGTTCGGAATAAGGTACGACGGCGGTAAAATATCGGACGGCCTATTTTTCGGAGCGCGCGCGGAACGATTTTTTTGCGAGGGAATGCCGCACTGCAAAAATCTCTCGACGTCCGCAAACCTTTACGGGGCGGGAGAATCCATAGTGCTCTCGAATGTCGGGGTGTCCGTGGGAAATATGGAGTACGAGGGTCTAAAAATCGACAATGTTTCGCTAAAAAAAGACTATCTCGACTCGGAAACGCTTGGCGACGACTGGTACGCTTTTGCGGCCTTTGACGACTATCGCTTTGGGGCGAGATTTTCGCTCGACAAGTATATGAAGCTTTCCGCGGAGTTTTCCGGCTCTATCGATCCAAAAATATTTACGGGGCATAAGTTTTTTTCCGACATTGCGGAATTGAAAAAATTTTCGTTCGACAGGGGCATTTCCCTAAAAGGTAATTTGAATTGCGACTTTGTCGAAAAAGATCTCGATGCGAGCGTAGATTTTGAGGCCTCGGATTGCGTGATAATGGATATTCCAGTAAGGCGCGCCGCAGGGAAGGTGGAATACGATTCGGCTACTGGAATAATAGACGCTTCAAAACTTGAAGTGCAGGCGGTAGAGGGGTGGAAGGCCTCCGGGCGATTTGTCCAAAACATAAGGGACTTTGTGTATAAAATATATGTGGACGGCTCCGTGCGCCCAATGGCAATATCGCATTTTATGGCGCCGTGGTGGAGAAGGGTGTTTAAGTCTTTTGAATTTGCGGACGGAAGATTCCCGAAGGCGGATTTTTACGTCGAGGGAAAGTGGGGGAGCCCCGACTTTATATGGTGCTATGGGAGCGCGAATGGTACGGACGCCCTATACAACGGCTCTAAGTTCGACGAATTTTCCCTAAACGTATGGGTTAATCCGTCGAGAATTTCTCTGTACGATATACGCCTTAGATGCCAGAACCGCAACGCGCACGGCAATGTGCAATGGCTTTACGGGCCAAAGGGGCTAACGAGATTTGACCGCCAGACACTCTTTATAGTGTCCGGGCTGTCGCCTTCGGAGCTTGTGTCTCTCGGAGGAAAGGACGTGTCCGATATTTTTGAAGTTGTAAAATTTTCGGAGGCTCCGGAAATTACCGTGAGCGGGCTTATGCGCAATCCGTCGAACAACCCGGACAAGCTTCCCGACATATTCAATGTGTCCGGTTTTGCGCCCAAACAGACTATGATTGAAACGGCCGTATTGCAAAATCTGAGGTTTTCGGCCAAGAGCGACAAGATTCTCACAAGCGTTGACGAAGCCTCCTTTGAATTTTGCGGAGGGCATGCCGACGGGAAAATCACGCTTGAAAAGAAAGACGGCAAGATGCTTTTTGACGCCTCCGCTAAGGCGTCAAAAATGAACCAGGCAGAGTTTACAAAATTTTTGATAACGCTCGATCCGTCGAAAGATTTGGAGGGCTCCGAGGAACCTTCCGGGCAGGTAGGTGCGGCGGCGCAGGGCGGCGCGGAAAACTTGCAGGCGTCTGGCGGCGGGGATAGACAAGGCGGGTCCGGCTCAAAGAAAGAGGGAGCTGACGAAAAGGGATTCCTCGACGGCGGCGAGAGCGGATTGGTGGATATGAATTTGAGCTTAAAGGGCGACGTTGCCGACATCGCCCATTCTGTCGGGAGCGGGCATGCGACTCTTAATAACCCGGATCTTATGAAGCTGAATATGTTCGGGGTGTTGTCGAGGGCGTTTGCGGCGCTTAGGCTTCCGCTTGGAACATTCGAGATAACTTACGCAAACAGCGCAGTGCAAATACACGGCGGCGTTGTGGAATTTCCCGACCTTGAAATGGGCGGAGACGCAATGCGCATAAAGGGCGCTGCTTCATACGACTTTGTAAACGACGATATAGACGCGGCTATGGTAATGTACCCGTTTGACGGTGCAAAGGGCATGATTATGACGGGAATTGCAACCATCGTAAGCCCGATATCAAGCGTCATTCAGGTGACTGTCGACGGAAAAATTTCCGATCCGTCGGTCGGAATGCAGGTAAAGCCGCTCAACCTTATCCAGAGCGGGGACAAGATTCTCGAAAACATAAGGGAATCATTGTGACGGAAATTGCGCGCGCAGTTCGATACAGACTTTTGATTTTAAGCCGCGCACAAGCCTGCCATATGCCTTCCGACCTCTCATGAAGGCGGATTCGCCGACGCGAAAATGTTGTGCCAAGCGTCTATTTAGCGAATTTACAAGCCGAGTATTTGCTTGTAATCGGCGGCAGGCGCGCTACTGTGGCTTTCTATGAATAACGGAGAAAAATTGAAGTGCGGGGTTGTCGGCGTAGGGTACCTCGGACAGCACCATGCCCGCATATATTCCGAACTTGAAACAACCGAGCTCGTCGGCGTATGCGACGCCAATGTGGACAGAGCCAGGGAAATAGCCGATAAATTCGGCTGCAAGGTATTTAATTCAGTAGCCGAACTAGGCGAGGCTTGCCACGCAGTGAGCGTCGTAGTCCCGACCGACAGGCACACGGAGGTCGCGATGCAGCTTTTCGACAAAAATTGCGATCTGCTAATCGAAAAACCGATATGCACTTCAATCGCCGACGCCGAAAAAATCGTCGAGATTGCAAAGAGCAAAAAGCTCATAGTGCAGGTTGGGCACATAGAGCACTTCAATCCCGTAATGAAATTTATGGAGGAGCGCGTCCACAGCCCGAAATTTATTACCGCAGACAGGCTTGCGCCGTTTAATCCGCGCGGCACGGAAGTCGGGGTTGTGCTGGATCTCATGATTCACGACATAGGAGTCGTATTGAGGCTCGCAAATTCTCACGTTTCGCGCATTGAGGCGGTGGGGGTAGGCGTGCTGAGCCGCAACGAGGACATCGCAAATGCGAGGATAGTTTTTGAAAACGGGTGTGTGGCAAACCTGAATGTAAGCCGCGTAAGCCTTAAAAAACTCCGCGACATCAGAATTTTCCAAGAGGGCATGTATATGTCGCTCGACTTCCTAAACCAGAAGGGGCATGTAATCCGCGTCAAGGACCGCACAGAGATTATACCCGAGGAAGTTCCGATTGAAAAGAGCGAGCCCCTTAAGATAGAGCTTGCGAGCTTTGCGGATTGCGTGATAAACAAGCGCCGCCCGAAAGTTGACGCGGTTCTCGGCATGAGCGCGCTTGAAGTTGCGCTTGAAATCACCCGCCAGATAAAGGCTCTCCAAAAGTAGTTTCCCGTTTTGCCGGAAAGCCGCGTATGAATCCAGACGTGCTAAAAATGCGCTCATTCCGTTTTGCGGCTCCCGCCGAAGGAAGGTGCGACTTGCTTGTAATTGCCGGAGAGCATTCGGGCGACGAGCAGTCGGCGCGCATGGTATCCGACGCCTTAAAGATCAATCCCGACCTCAAAATATGCGCATTCGGGGGCGAAAAGCTCTCCGAGTGCGGGGCGCAGCTTCTCTTCGACATGACGAGTTTTTCTGTGGTGGGCCTTGTTGAGGTATTGAAGAACTACGGCTTTTTCAAAAAGCTTTCCGAGGCGGTTGTGGATTGGATTGGCAAATACCGGCCCAAGGCGGTTTGTTTTGTCGATTACCCGGGGTTCAATCTCCACATAGCGTCCATATTGAAGCGGCGCGGAATAAGCCAAAAAGGCGGTGGAGACGTGAGACTCTTATATTATATCAGCCCGCAAATATGGGCTTGGAAAGCTTCGCGCAGATTTAAAATGGCGGAATTGCTGGATTCTCTCGCGGTAATCTTTCCTTTCGAAACTAAATGCTACGCCGATACGAATCTCGACACGCATTTTGTCGGGCATCCGTTTCTGTCGGACTCATACCAGCCGCCGGTAGTGTACGATACAGACGGGGAAATACTTCTTTTGTCGGGGAGCAGGGAAATTGCAGTTTCGAGAATTTTTCCCGTAATGTGCGGGGCTCTTGAAAGAATTGACGGGGCAAAAGCCGTGGCGGTCTATCCCACCGAAAGGATAAAGAATATTTTGCAGAAGGAGATTTCCCGCAGGCCCGCTCTAAAAGACAGGGTTCGCATAGTTCCCAACGGAGGCTCTTCCGCGCTTGCCGCAAAGGCGGTAATGATGAGTTCCGGGACAATGTCGCTTGCGTGTTCCCTGCAAGGGATTCCTGGGGCGATAGTTTACAAGGCCAACCCCTTTACATATTTTGTCGGCAGGGCATTGGTAAAAATAAAGTATTTAAGCATTGCCAATATATTGCTCGATAAGCCTGCATGGCGGGAGTTCATCCAGTTCGACGCTTCCGCCCAGCCTTTGGCAGAATATATGAAAGAGTGCCTAAAACCTTCCGCGCGAAAAAATTTCGCGGAATACGCAAAAATCCTAAGGGGATTGCTGCATTCCCCTCCGAGTCTTTCAGCTGCCCAATGGCTTTGCTTGAAGGGTGGTTTTTAAAGTTTTTTAGGGTATCTTTTAGATGCGGTGAGGGTTGAGCGGAAAAATTTTTTTACGCGAATCCCGCAAAATTTATATTGCATAAATTGAGGCGCACTTACCACATCGGTAATTTTTATGAATGCCTGCAATTTTATGCGCCCAGCGAGTTTTTCCCCTTTGCCTTTGGGTTAACAAATTTGCGGCATGCGGAGTTTTTTTGTTTAGACAAAATTTAGACAAAAAAAACCGCCTTTTTTTAAGCGGTTTAAAAATCCAACTGTGCGAGAATATCCCCTATAAAACAAAAAATTATTCTTCGTCGAATTTGCGGTTAAATAGAGCCTCTATTTCATCGAGCATAATCTGGGCGTCGTCGCCCTGTGCTATGAATTTAAGCTCCGACCCCTTGCCTGCCGCGAGCATCATTAGGCTCATTATGCTCTTGCCGTTGACTTCCTCTCCGTCCTTTTCAACCCATAATTCGGTTGACGGATATTTATTGGAAATACGCACAATCATAGCTGCGGGACGGGCGTGTATGCCCATCTTGTTCTGGACTGATAAAACTCTGACTGTTTCGATTTCCGGCATGGTATCGCTTTGTTGTTAAAATGATTAAAAAAAAGCATTTTGTGCGCTTGTCGCTATCCGTCAAGGATTTTTTTACGGGGAATTTTCAAGCTAAAAATGAATCCCGCCAAAATTCGGCGGATTGGCGGAGGAAATTCCAAATAATATAGAAAACCTTCGCCCGTATTTCCCAGACGATGCAACTGCATTTGCCTTTTTGTATTATGACACAAAAAAACCGCGCCCGTTCAAAATTTCCAGACGCGGTTTTATCGACGCAGCTTATTAGAATGATATGCCCGCTTGAATTGAGACAACTTGCGCGTGGCCCGTATATTTACCGATTGTCTGGTACGCGCCGTTTGATGTGGTGTGGTCTATTCCAGAATCGTTGTAGAAGAATATGTACATATAGGATATGTTAAATGTCATATTCTTATAAGAATAACCCAATCCTCCGGCGAGCCAAGCCCTGTCGGCGCAGGGAATTCTCGCGGTTCTGTTTTTGGGGCCAACTACCGGAGATTCGTCCCAAGTGGCGCCTATTCTCAATACGAGGTTTTCGTCAAATTCCGGATAATAATGCAAACCGAATGAAATGCGGGATACATTTTTCCAATTTTCATGGACGGCTTCGCCGCCTACGGTTTGGCCGGTGTCGGAATTTTTGATGTCCAGCTCATTAAAGGAATTCCAGCAAGTGAAGGAGTAGTCCGCCATTACGGCGAATCTGTCGAGCGCACCCCATAGGCGCTGGTATATGCCTACGTTGAAAGTTTGGGGCAGGACGATATTTGTGTCTATGGGGTTCATTATGATGTCTGTCATACCCATTTCGAGATGCTGGTTGCCTTTGATGTCTTGCGATACTTCACTGCGCCAGTTGAAGCCTAGACGTCCGCCTTCAGCGTACTTTATTGTGAATCCTACATTGCCGCCGACTCCCCAGCTTTGACCGCGAAGGCTTACGGTTGCGTCCCTTCCTGGAGCGATGGGGGTCGCCTGCGTGAGCTCTGCGTGCAGGTATTGGAGGGAGACGCCGCCGCCGATTGTAAGCCAGTCGGTCACTTTATATGCTATGCTCGGGTTTATATCGACAGTTACGAGGTCGCTGTTCAGTGCTTGGTAGCGCCCAACCCAGTCGTTCTCATAATCTGTTTCAAGCCCGTAGGGGGAAGTGACCGCAAACGTTCCGAGAAGGTTCTCGGTAAATTGGTGCACGAGGTAAAAGTTTGGAACGTACGAAGTGACGCCTGCGTTGCCGCCGTCCGAGCCGGATACCTCCTGGCCCATTGCGTATCCTTTCCCGCTAAAAGAAAATGACGGAACTACAAAATTCATTCCGCTGTCCATCACAGTGTCGCCCGGCCTCAGGTCCATGGCGAACGAGGCGGACGGATTCCAGAACGCGGACGACGCGTCCGCATTCGCGTTTACGGTTGAACCGGCGAGTGCCGAGCCGAGATTTGATGCGCCTTGTTCCAAAACCTGGAAACCTGCACCAAAAGTCGCGCATGCGCCAAACAGTGCGCACAATGCGTAAGCTTTCTTTATCATGGCAATAATATGATTGTTAAAAAATGTCTCTATAAAAAAAAGAAACACAGCCGCGCATTATGCTCTTTTTATATTTGTTTGTGAAGCATAAAATTGTATGGTAAATTTTTTTGTATGTTTTGCGCATATTTTATTTTTTCCCGCTCGGGATAGAGCTTAAAGTAGGCGGACGTTGTATGCTGCGCGCATGCATATACATTCAGTCCGGTGTCGGCGGATAAACATTTTGTGAAGGTGCTTTATTTTTTACGTCTAACCTCAGCTTAACGCTGCTTTAAAAAAAGCTTTACAAAAATATCGAATGAGTTTCTACTTTAACATAATTCCAAATTTCGAGACTAACATCCAACAAGAGACGACATGTCAGATATCGAACAAAGAGTTAAAGAGATAATCGTAAACCAGCTCAATGTAAACGAAGAGCAAATCACCCCCGAGGCCAGCTTTATAGACGACCTCGGCGCCGATTCGCTTGACACCGTTGAGCTCATTATGGCTTTCGAAGAGGAGTTTAAGGACCAGATGGGCGGAGAGGAAATCCCCGAATCTGACGCTGAACAACTCACGACAGTCGGCAAGGTTATCGATTATATAAAATCGAAGTCCAAGGCCTAATAACGACCGGCGACTTTTTTCGACGGCCCGCCGTGTTTCGACATCGTGCGGGTTGTTTTTTTGATAAAAATACAATATCAGATGCACGCTGCCAATTCCGAAGGTGTACGCGCAAATTACGGCGATATGTTGCCAAGCGCCTCGTCGACGACGGAGCGGTTGATAGCAGATTGTAAGGGAAATAATTTCTGCGTAAAATCCAACGGTATTTGCATTTGGCGCATAAAAAGATAAGTTCTTTGAAGGCGCATGCGGCAAAGATTAAAACAAACAATCAGGAAAACATTATGCCAAAACAACGCATTGTAATTACCGGGCTCGGCGTCATATCCCCTTTCGGAGACGGAATAAATCCGTTTTGGGACGCCGTTTCAACAGGCAAAAGCGGCATAGGCCCCGTGACCTTGTTCGACGCCACAGAGCTTAATTGCCGCGTGGCCGCCGAATGCAAGGAATTTGACGCCACAAAATATATGGATCCTAAAGAGGCAAAACGCAGCGACCGCTACACTCATTTTGCCGTCGCCGCCGCAAAACTTGCCCTAAAAGACGCCAATATCAAGGAGGGCGACGTCGATCCCGAAAGATTCGGAGTTCTAATCGGCTCGGGCGTAGGCGGAATGGACACCATTGAAAAACAGTCGCGCGCGTTTATTGAGCGCGGGCCGAGGCGCGTATCGCCGTTTATGATACCGAACCTTCTGGCAAATATGTCCTCTGGGGTTGTCGCGATTGACGTCGGCGCAAAGGGCGTAAATTTCAGCGTCGTAAGCGCGTGCGCTACCGGTACCCACGCGATAGGAGAGGCTCTCTTGCATTTGCAAATGGGGCGCGAAGACGTTATTTTGGCGGGGGGCAGCGAGGCGGCAGTCACTCCGTTGAGCTTTGCTGGCTTTTGCGCGATGAAGGCTATGGCCACCAATTTTAACGACGAACCCCAGCGTGCGTCGCGCCCGTTTGACGCAGACAGATGCGGATTTGTCATGGGTGAAGGCGCGGGAGTTATAGTTCTGGAGCGCTACGACCACGCTGTCGCGCGCGGAGCGAAAATATACTGCGAGATTTCCGGATACGGAGCAACTTGCGATGCTTACCATATCACAAGCCCGGATATTGAAGGGCGCGGATTGGCACAATGCCTGCGCCGCACAATGGAGGACGCCGGCGTCAAGCCCGAGGAAGTCGATTACATAAACGCCCATGGAACATCAACGCCGTACAATGATAAATTTGAAACTGCGGCAATAAGAAAAGTTTTTGGGGAGGCGGCCGATAAGCTTATGGTCAGCTCTACAAAGAGCATGACTGGGCATATGCTGGGCGCGGCAGGCGCGATAGAAGCTGCGGTGTGCGCAAAAACTATCGAAACGGGAATTGTTCCGCCGACTATAAATTACGAGCATAAGGATCCGGATTGCGATTTGGATTATGTGCCGAATGTTGCGAGAAAAGCCGATGTGAATGTGGCGATTAGCACAAACCTCGGTTTCGGCGGCCACAACGGAGCTTTGTTATTCCGCAAGTTCAAAACCGCATAAAAAACGCGTGAAAACGGGGGTTATGCTCCGTTAGAAAAGGCGTCAAGACCGCTTACGTATGTCAAATACGCAGCGCGCCCTTGACGCCTTTTTCTATACTCGCCTTCCCCCCGTTTTTTTTAAGCATAAGCTATAATTGCGCGTTAGATTATTTGTTAATAGCGCACCGCGCTGTTCTAAGTATTTTTATGTTTTTAGGAAATTAAAGCTATAAAACATTCTTTTTTGTCGCTGATTCGGCCGCTGTATTGCCTAAAAGTTTTTGTAAAAAAACGCGCAGCACATCGTGCCGCGCGCCTTATGTATAAAAATAGATAAAACCTACTTTCTTCTGCGTATTATTGCAATTGCAAGAACAAGAGCGCCAAGTAAGGCAGATATTTCTGCTGGTTCGGGAACTGTGAAAGTCACCGATAGAGCAGTGTCGCCAAATACAGCCTCCCATTCAAAACCGTTTGTATTTCCTTCAAAAACGGTTCCTTTCATGGTGCTGCCGGTTTCATATGTTATTACGTCGGACAACGTAAATTCCCCGCCTTTGGCATTTATGAATTCCTTCATAGAATAGCCGTCGAATACAAATTCAAGCGCCATGTCATTTATATTCCCAGTATTATTAAATTTCCCTTCAAATGCTATCTTATCGTATGCGACTTCGCCTTCAATATCGATAACGATTTTGCCGGCATACCATTCGCCGGAATCGAACGTCACTGTGCCTGCGTTTCCGCTGTCGCTTGATGTAGCGCTGAATATTGCGTCGCGCCCTGACATCGATAGGTGCGAGCCTTTCATGCCTTCATACATTCCAATATCGAGGCGTCCCGTATCTACTATTACATATCCTAGATTGGCGTCAGTGGCGTCAAGAACTCCTTTTCTATATCTTATGATTTGGTAGCCGTTCTTTGCGTCGGTAGCGCGCATTGTGATGTCTAATGCCGTCGGCTGGTCGACGTATCCGAGCGTTGTGACAGCTTCCTGTTTTGAGGCGTTTGTAAGGGTAAGGGTAGTAGGAGCTTTCATATTGTTTAACCTCATAATGGAAGTTGGTCCGCCGATAGTATTCATACCTCCCACAGATATTGTCCCGTTTAAGCTGCTTGCGTTGCCGATTGTCCAGACTAAATCTGCAATATTTGCAACCCCCTCCACTGTGAAAGTATTTACATCCGTATTTAGGCGGATTCGCGCGTCTTGCTGGCGAGATATAGTATTGAGGTTACCTTTTACAGTAAATGAGCTTATTTGGCTTACTGACGGGTCGTTTATAATATTTATTCCAATGTATCCGCCGCTTTTATTTCTATTGTAATCAATATTAAAGTCTCCGCCGATATTGAATTGATTGCTTCCGTACATTCTTATTGTCTGGGCAACTTCCCCTGCGGCATAAGGGTTCATTACAACATTAAGGTTAAAGTCTTCCGCGAGGTTTACTATACCGCCGTATCCGAAAGAGACAAGATAGTTGTTGCTTGTGGAGCTCGAAGCAATGTTGTAGGTTAGGGAGTTTAACGTTAGCGTATCTGTGCCCCGAATAGTTGCGCAAGCGCCATTTTCGGCATTGAATATGCCGTTATAGTTGTTCCCGAGAGTTCCGGTAAACTGCTGTGTTCTTTCTTCATCAATATACCAGTTGTTGCTTTGGTTTAAGTAGCGGGTCGGTTCTGTTGTGCTTTTGCTCTCATTAAAATATATGTTTTCCGCTGCGTAGATGTAGCAGTTGGCAAATATGAATCAGCCTAACATCGTTGTTTTTAGAATTGAGCTTTTCATTATATTTTCATCTTTTGTTTTTTTTAATTTTATATTCAAAGGTGCATATGGGCGTTAGCTTCTTCGCTTGCGCAGATATGAAAAAATTTTAAGCGCCCTCGGGATATATTTTATTGGAGGATAAAATACATACGCCAAGAATATTATCGCAAAACTGCACTCCCTAAGCCATATTATTAGTATTATGCAAATTATTAGAGCCACGAATGAGCGGAATCTCATGCTGGTTGTCCAATTAATATGCTTGAAGGACGGATAGGGAAAATTGCTTATCATAAGCCATGCAATAAGCAGCATAAGCGGAATCAAAAGCGGCGTAAACAGCTGCAAATCGAAACTCAGTATGGTCAGCGCTATTGACGCGACAGTCCCGGCGGCGGCGGGCGCAGGCAGGCCGCTAAAATCGCCCTTTTCATATTTCTCGTGCCCGTTTATGTACGGGTTTGTCAGAACGTTGAACCGCGCAAGCCGTATTGCCGCGCACAACATAAATATAAATCCGATTAGCCAACCGGTATTTCTAAGGAGGCGCGCCCATGTTTCCGACAGAATGTCGGAGGGCTGCAATATGAGAAAATACATTAGAAGGCATGGCGCGATTCCGAAAGACACGCTGTCGGCGAGAGAGTCGAATTCTTTCCCAAAAAGCGAAGTTTTGCCGCTTGCGCGCGCGACGCGCCCGTCGAGAGCGTCGCACATGAACGACGCCAATATGCAGATTATTGCCAATACATAATATCCCGTGCTTGGGGCGTCTGCGCCGGCAGTGTAGTTCGGCGTTATTAGGGCTGCAATGTGGTCGATTGTCCTGTCGGTGGATTCGGCGTTGAATTTGCCCTGCACGCACAATATTATAGAGAGAAACCCGAAAAACAGATTTCCCGCGGTAAAGCTGTTTGGCAAAATGAATATTTTGCTTGCCTGGTGCACATTTTCCCAAAGGGACTGTTCTGACTTTTGGTTGTCGCTCATTTTTTCAGGGATTCGAGGTATTTCCAGAAGTTGTCCTCCTGCTCAAACATAGTTTCTTCTTTGAATGGCAGCTTGAATCTAAATACGAAGTCGGCGATTGTGCTTCGGTGCAGAATGTAGTGTGCGTGAAGGGTTTGGGTTTCTTCGATAAGTTCAAAATATATGCGGTAGTCGCCGGTGCGCAGGCGGTAATAGACTTTGCCTTCGCGGTGTATTCTCCCGATATCTTTCAATCCGCCCTCCAGCTGCTCCGAGGTCAAGGAGCCGAATGCGTCGATAATTTCGAGCTGGGCGAGCTTTCCGAGCTTATTGAGTTCGGCCATTGCCTGTTTGCTGAAAGTCACCTGGTACATTTTTTCCTTTTTTTGTTTATTTTTTGGGATACGCTAAACGCAAAAAAAAAATCTTCAAACAAAAATGAGATGAAACTTTTTATGAAAATTTGCGTTTTTCATACAGCAAAGGAATTTAAGAATATGAAAAAGACGATGCTTATAATGGTTGCAGCGCTTGCGGGGGCGGCTTTGTTCGCGCAGGAGGCGAGAGGCTTGAAAGGCAGGCCGGGCGGCGGCGCTGCCAAGTTCGACATGCCGGGCCTGGATTTGAAAACCCGCATTCAGCTGATGAAGCAGTTTGACAAGGACGGCGACGGAAGGCTCAACGACGAAGAGCGCGCGGAAGCTATGAAGGCGTTGAAGGACAAAACCGCCGATTTGGAACAAATGCGCAAGAAGTTCGCGCAGGAGATAATTGCCAAGTTCGACAAGGACGGCGACGGCAAACTCGGCGTGGAAGAGCTTATGGAATTTCTGGAAGAGCAGCGCAGGGTGTTTGACGCCGGCAGGCGCAATTTCAGGCGCGGACGCGACTTCGTACCCCCGAAGGAGATTCTTGCCAAGTTCGACAAGGACGGCGACGGCAAGCTCAGCCGCGAGGAGCGCCGCGCCATGTTCGACGAAGCCCGAAAAAAACGCGAGGCTCTCATAAAGAAGTACGACGCCGACGGCGACGGCAAGTTAAACGATGCCGAAAAGACGAAATTGATTCAGGATCCCGAGGTGCAGGAGATGATGAAGCGCATGATTGGCAATCCGCCGCCACCTCCGCCGCCGTCCGGAGCGCAGTGAAGTTAATCTTGGGCGGGGTGTGCTCCATATTTAGCCCGGTGACTGCCGGGCTGGAAACGGGGTGCGCGCCTATTTATAAAAATGAATTTTTAGAAATCCCGGATATATTGTCCGGGTTTTTTTGTGTTTCGGCGTGCGAATTTTAAACTTGCGCGTGGATTTTGAATAAATCGGCTGGATATATAAATAATGAATCGCGGGTGCGAGGAGAGATTATCGCATTGCATAATTTGCGGAGCGCGGGGATCTTATAATTTTTCGGTTTGGATAAATACGGATAGAGGAAAATTTTTGCGCTTACGAAGTGCTGGGGGTGGCATAAGTTCCCGACTTTTACCTAAGAGATGCGGTGGCGGAAAGGCTAAATTTCTGCATTTTTGAGCCTGTACGATGCGGCTGCGGAAAGGCTAAATTTAGGCGTTTCATTTTTGCAGCTCGCGCGCCGCAGAAATATAAAATTGAAAGCCCCGCGGGATATGCTGCGGACGAAGAAAAATCATGGCGTGCCTTGAGATGATACAAGCCCTGTTTTTTAGAAAAAAGAGCAACCGCTCATTTTTTATGTTGACAAAAAAAGAGCAACTGCTCTTTTTTTATTCATGAAAAACGATTCCGACACACATATTAAAAGCGCCGTAAAATGGCTTCTTTCAAAGCAGTGCGATGGCGGCTACTGGAATGCTGAGCTCGAGACAAACTGCTGCATGGAGGCCCAATGGCTCATGGCCTCAAAATTTTGCGGCATAAAAAGCGGACAGGAGGAGTCGATTATAAAATATATAATAAATTCGCAGAGGGAGGACGGCAGTTGGGACGTTTACAGAAATGCCGAAAACGGCGACGTAAATACGACTCTCGAATGTTATTTTGCGCTTAGGATATCTGGATTTAATAAAAACCTGTCCTTTATGAAATCCGCGCGCCTATGGCTGTTGGAAAACAACTGGATAAACAATATAAGGGTGTTTACAAAATATTGGCTCGCGCTCTTCGGCGAATGGGATTGGAAAAAAACTCCGGCCCTAATGCCTGAAATTATATGCTTTCCTAAATGGTTTCCGTTTAACATATACAATTTTTCTTCGTGGGCGCGCGCGACAATTATGCCGCTTGCGGTTGTCGCATCCATGCGCCCCGTAAAAAGGCTTCCGGACGAATTGCGCGCCGACGAGCTCTTCCCAAACGGCCGAATCTATCCCAAAATCGAAACCAGCACACCGTCAAAATTTTCGCTCTCCGACATATTTCTGCTGACCGATAAAATAATCCACTTCTACAACGAGAAAATGGCGGACACTTCGTTTAGGCGCAAAAGCATGAATTCCGCCATGAATTGGATTCTGAAACACCAGGACGACGACGGTTTCTGGGGCGGTATCCAGCCTCCGTGGATTTACGCGATTATTGCAATGCACATACTTGGATTTTCCCCAAAACAGAAAAATATGGCCGCCGCAATAAACGCACTAAACCTACACTGGACTGAGAAAACCGAAAAGGGTACGCGCGTAAAGGCAACCGAAAGCCCCGTTTGGGATACAATGCTCGCCCTAAACTCACTCCTCGACGCGGGGGTCGGCGCGGACGACGAAAGAATTTTAAAGGCTGTGGATTACCTGCTTGAAAACGAAAATAAGACCTACGGAGATTGGTCGGAAAAATTGGGGCGCAACGTGGAGCCTACCGGATGGTCGTTCCAGCGCGCGAACAAGTTTTATCCGGATATCGACGACACCGCTGTCGCCATGATAGCCCTCGAAAAATTTAGAAAGCTGCTTCCTGAGGGCGACGCGCGCGGTAGGCGCGTTGACGGGGCGATAAAGCGCTCGATATCGTGGCTTGAGGCGATGCAGTCCAGAAACGGGGGCTGGGGCGCATTCGATAAAAATAACGACAAGTCTCTCATTACAAAAATTCCTTTCTGTGACTTCGGCGAAGTGCTCGACCCTCCAAGCGTTGATGTCACTGCCCACGTGGTCGAGGCGCTCGTCGCCTGCGGCGTTCCGAAAGACAATGCGGGCATAAAAGCGGCCGTTAAATTTATTTTGAGCGAACAGGAAAGCGACGGCTCATGGTTTGGCAGATGGGGAATAAATTATATCTACGGGACATGGTGCGCACTTAGTGCTTTGAAGGCCGTCGGCTTCGATTCGTCCTCTCCTGTGGTTAAAAAGGCGCTGGACTGGCTTGCCGGAATCCAAAACAAAGACGGAGGCTGGGGGGAAAGCGCCTCGACGTACATGACGCCAGGGAGCGCATCAAAATCTACTGCGTCGCAGACGGCTTGGGCGCTGATAGGCTTGATGTCGTTCGATTCTGGCTACTCAAAAGAAATAGGCATGGGATTGAAATTTTTAAGGGATACCCAGACAAAGGACGGCACGTGGATTGAAGAGGAGTACACCGGCACAGGGTTCCCAGGGTACGGACTTGGCGCAAAGCTTGACATAAAAAACGGCAAGCCGCTTCCGCAAGGAAAAGAATTGTCGCGCGGGTTTATGCTAAGGTACGGGAACTATTGCCATTACTTCCCGATGGCCGCGCTTGCCAAAGGGGCTATATCGGCGTAAATAAGGTTGCGCAGTAAATAGAAAGGCGGCGCGCATTTGGGAGAAAGTCGAGGAGCGCGAATCGTGATTTTGTGCAAGCGCTCGGGATTGCGGCATGAAACGCGGAATTGCGGCATTCTGCACTTGAAAGCTTCAATTAACGCTGTCTGCGCGCGGAAGTTTTTGCGTCGGCGAGCTCGTAGCTTGCGTCAATCAGCCTGTAAATTTCCCTCGTAGATACGGATCCGTCGAGAATTACGGTTATCCACCTTGTCTTGTTCATGTGGTATGCCGGCATGTATTTTTTTCCCTTGGCGGCGGGCGAAGAAGGGGCGATTCTAAGGTCAATTATCTCAACTTTCCCGCAAGAGCCGGGAATGAGTTTGTCTTTTCCTACCGTAAGGAGGACTCCATACCACTTTCCGCTGCTCTTTCTGCGGAAAACTGCGCAGTCTGAATATTTTTCCCACAGAAATTGCGGTTCGTCGCCGTATTTTTTAGATATGTGGGAGATTATTTTCTTCGTCTGCTCGCATTTAAACGCGTTTCTTTCAAAACATTCTTCGGCTATTTCCGATAGTATTTTTTTGTAGGCGTCCCTTATTTTCCCGACAAAATCCCCGGTGGCATTGGGGACGAGATGAAGGGTGTATTCGTCTCCAAATTCTTCTTCGGTGAGTTTTGTAGATACGTCTGTCGATATTTTTACGGAAAGGACAAATTGCCCGCCGAGAATCTCGTATTCGCGTACAAACGCGCCACCTTTGCGCTTGAATCCGTGCAATAGCAAGGCTTTTGAGTCGGGCGTTTTGTCCTTAAAAATTTCTTCTGCTATGTAGTCCATGAAAAGATTCGGGGCTATTCGATTTCCGAACGCCCCGAATTTGCCTAACGCTTTAAAAGCTTTGAAATTTCAGCGATTTTCGCGCGGCAGTCTTCCAGCTGTTTTTTTGCGCCCTCGATGACCTTCGGCGGCGCCTTTGAAACAAACGCCTCGTTCGCCAAGCGCGCGACTGTCGCCTTCTCGACGCCGGTTAATTTTTCCAGCTCTTTCTCCAATCTCTTGATGTCCTCCGGGCTTGCGTCGGCGCCGCTTACGTCTATATAGACTGTGCCGAGCTCCGTTATCTGGGCGGGGCCGTCGAAAGATTCAACAACGCTTATCTCCGAGGCGCCCACGAGCTTCGTGAGGTTCTCAATATTGTCGGTTAGGAGTTTTTTAGAACTGTCGGAGTCGCAGACAACCCTAAGTTTTGAATCCTTGCGGGAAGCCTGTTTCGCCTGCGCTTTTAGCGCGCGCGCCTTTGTGGCAAAGTCTTTGAGCTTCTCTACTGATTCCGCCGCGGATTCGTCGAGCATAAATCCGAGGCTTTCTTCGTCAAACTCTGGCGACTGGTTTTGAATGAAATCTCCGTCTTTTCCAAAGCCCATGCTGTGCCAAAGCTCCTCCGTAATAAACGGCGTAAAGGGGTGCAGCAGCAGCAATGTTTGGCGCAGGCACAAGTCTTGGACGGCCAGAACGGTATCTTTTGCCGATTCGTCCGCCATTCTCGCCTTTGAAACTTCGAGGTACCAGCCGCAGAAGTCGTTCCAGAAAAATGCGTAGATTTCCTGGGTGATGGAGTTGAATTGGTACGCTTGGTAGTCGCGCGCGACATTTTCCGCGCACTTGCGCAGATTTACGAGAATAGAGTGGTCGTTCGCGTCGAGCTTCGCGGGATTTATGCGCTTTGCTATCGCCTTTATCGACGAGTTGTCCGCCGTCGCCCCCGCCATCTGCCTGAAGCGGCATGCATTCCAGAGCTTGTTGCAGAAGTTCCTTCCGAGCTCGACTCTTTCCTCGCTGAAAAGTATGTCTTGGCCTTGCGGCGCGCAGTTCATGACGCCGAAGCGCAAGCCGTCGGCGCCGTAGCGGGAAATGATGTCGAGCGGGTCGGGGGAATTGCCGAGGCTCTTGGACATCTTGCGCCCCTGCATGTCGCGGATAATTCCCGTGAAATACACGTTTTTGAACGGAATGCGCGAGCTCATCGTGCCCGGCAGAAATTCCAGCCCCGCCATAATCATTCGCGCGACCCAGAAGAATATGATGTCGGGCCCCGTGACGAGGTCGGTTGTCGGGTAGAATTTATCCATTTGAAGTTCGCGCATTTTTTCTTTGTCGGGCCAACCCATGGTTGCGAAGGGCCAGAGCCACGAGCTCGCCCAAGTGTCGAGGGAATCCTCGTCCTGCACCCAGTTTTCGGGGTCCGACGGCCCTTCGACCGAAACGTGCACTTCGTCCGGATTGTTGATGTCGGGGTTTTCTACTCCCTTCTTATACCACACGGGAATCCTGTGCCCCCACCAGATTTGGCGAGAGATGCACCAGTCGCGGATATTGTCGAGCCAGTGTGTGTAGGTTTTTTCCCAGCGCTGGGGCCAGAATTTTATTGCTCCCGATTCGACCGCCGCCTTTGCCTCCTTGACTTTCGGATAGCGCATGAACCATTGGTCGGACAGGCGCGGCTCAATCGGAACGTTTCCGCGCTCGGAGTATCCGATGTTGTTTTCGTAGTCCTCCACGGCGACGAGCTGTCCGAGTTCGTCGAGCTTTTTTACGGCGAGCTCTCGCGCCTTGAACCTGTCGAGCCCCTCGAAATCTTTTCCCGCAAGCGCGTTCATTGTGCCGTCGGGGTTCATTACGTCGATTACTTCGAGGTTGTGGCGCTGGCCTATTTCAAAGTCGGCTGGGTCGTGAGCGGGGGTGACTTTCAATACGCCCGTTCCGAATGTCATATCCACGTATTCGTCGCCGATAATCGGGATTTCCGCGCGCGGGAAGGGGCGGATTGCGTGCTTGCCGATGAGGTGGGCGTAGCGTTCGTCCTTCGGGTTTACGGCGACGGCCGTGTCGCCCATAATGGTTTCCGGGCGGGTTGTGGAAATTTGCAGAAAAACTCCCGGCTGTTCGGCGAGCTCGTACTTCATTTTGTAGAGCTTGCTTTTGCAGTGGGTCATTATGACTTCTTCGTCGGAAAGGGCTGTGAGGTTTACGGGGCACCAGTTTACCATTCGCTTGCCGCGGTAGATGTAGCCTTCTTTAAAGAGCTTTACGAACGCTGTGAGGACGGCTTTTGAGTAGTCGTCGTCGAGAGTGTGAACGAGCCTGTCCCAGTCGCACGAGGCTCCGAGTTTTTTCAGCTGCTCAATGATTATGCCGCCGTGCTTGTCGCGCCACTGTTTGGCGATTTCTATAAATTTTTCGCGGCCGAGCTCTCTTGCGGAGGTTTTCTTTTCCTTGCGCAGATACGCCTCGACTTTTGTCTGCGTTGCGACGCCCGCGTGGTCGGTGCCGGGTATCCATACGGCGTTTTCCCCAAGCTGGCGGGCGCGGCGTACGAGAATGTCCTGAATTGTGTTGTTTAGGACATGGCCCATCGTAAGCACGCCCGTGACGTTCGGCGGGGGAATGACTATTGAAAACGGCTCGGCGTTGGAATCTTTTTTAGCCTTGAAGCAGCCGGATTCCACCCAGACTTTATACCATTTGTCCTCCACTTCCGAAGGGTTGTATGCTTTTGAAATTTCGCTCATTATTATATTACAGTAAACTGTACAAGGATTTTAAAAGAAGGCGGCGTGTCAAGACTATTGCTTTTGCTTCGGGTCGTTGGCATTGCGGATTTTGCTAATTTTTGCGCGGGAAAAAAGAGCAGGCGGGGAGAATTTTTTATAGATTAGCCGCGTATTTTTCTTCTTTGCGGCCTTCCGGGAAACAGGGGCAATTTACGGTGTACACCGTTTTGATTCTTGCCGCGCAATGGAGTTTAATGTGTGGACTTTATTGCTTTTTTTGAGCCATGCCGGGCAATGTGTGAAGTATGCGTGCATATGTATCTTTGCGCGCAGAATAGGCAATTTTTATTGTAAATTTGGGCGTACTGGATAAAGTTATTTTATGTTTTTCATTCTGTGCCATAAAATATGAACGGAAAAACAAATAGGATTTTAAAATGCGCGCTTTGCGCACTATTAATTATACCGCTTTTGGGGTGCGTAGAAAACCGCCTTGCGGCGATAGACGCACAAACGGGAGAACCTATCGCAAACGCAATGGTTTTATCCTCAAAAAATCCAAAACTCTTTCCCGTCGTGGATAGCAATTTTATAGGGCTTACGGATACAAATGGTCAAATGCGCGATTTCTCCATGTTTTCCGAAATTTTTATCGTGGTGTGCGAGGGATATTACCCGGGCCTTCAATGCGCCGCATACGACAGCCGATACCTAAAAAAATTGAATCTTAAAAGGGAAGATATTTTTGTAAAAACTAAGCGCAGCTTGCCGGGCGGCGGAAGCGTAATTGAGACATTTGTAAAGCCCGAGCACCGCGAGCTTGCCGATAGGCTTGAGCATACCTACGCTCTGGAAAGATTGGGCAAAGAGGAACTTGAAACAGATGAACGGAAAATATGCTGGAAAATGCCCCGCAAAGAGCGCCTTGAAAGGTATCTTGCAACCCTCCGTTCGGAAATATCCAATACCGCCGACGGCAACGATAAGAAAAAACTGTCGGCGGGAATACGGTCGATAGAGCTCTTTTTGGAGAGGCTAAATTAGAATTGTCGGGTTTCTTATGCGTCGGCGCATCGGCGTATCGCTTCGGGGAAAATGCCGATAAATTTTGCTTCGGTGCGCGGGCTTTTTTTATTGTGGAGAATTGACGCCAAAAGCACCGATAAATTTCGCGTCGGAATGGAAAGTTTTTTATTTATGTGACAGCTACGCTAATAGGTAAACTCCAAAAAGATTATTTTGCTTCCGATTAGTTTTCAAAAAAAAGCGCGGAACGTTTTGCCCCGCGCGTATTTCATTTCCAATTTGTTTTGCGCTGTGGATCTTATCATTTTTTCGCCCCGCGCGCCGATTTCATTTACCGCGTATTCTGCGCCGAACCTCGGATTTTTTATCGTCTTTTCCGCTCCGCGCTTCCATCATTTCCCGCGCCCTTTGCCCCGCGCCGCGGATTTTTTATCGTTTTTTCCACTACGCGCTCTTTGCAAAAGAGCGGAGTGCGGCGCGCGGCGAAAGGCTCTATTGGCTGGTAAGTTCCTTTTGGATTTCTTCGAGTGACTTGTTTTTTGTCACCGGAAGTTTTAGAGCGAATACAAAGGTGAGAGCCGCCATAAGCGCAAAGAAGCAGAAGGTCGGCACGGACAATCCGCTCTCTACGAGGGTGGGGAATACCCATGTAAGTATCGCGCACCACGCCCAGTGCGTCATGCTTCCGAAAACCTGCCCTTTGGCGCGCACGCTCGTCGGGAAAACCTCCGATATTAGAACCCATATTACGGCTCCGAGAGACATCGCAAACGCCGCAATATACAGCATCAGCGAGAACAACATATAATATCCGCCAAGAGACTCGTACTTAAAGCCCGCCGCCACGGAAAGCAGCGCGATAGTCATAAAGACAGAGCCGATATACAGCAGGTTTTTGCGCCCAAATTTGTCGATGACAACCATTCCGAGCATGGTAAATATGAGGTTTGTCATTCCGATGAAAATCGACTGCAATAGAGCCGATTCGCGGAAGACGCCCGCCGCTTCGAGTATTCTCGGCGCGTAGTAGTTTATTGCGTTTATGCCGGAGAGCTGGTTGAATGTCGCAACGAAAAACGCGATTAGAATCGGCTTCCAGTATTTTTTTTGGAATAGAGGCTCCGAGATTTCCGTCTGCGATATGGAGTCCTTTATCTGGTTTAGTGCCGCAGTGACGTTGGAATCGCCTATTCTGCTGAGAACACTTCCGGCGTCCGAGTCTCTGCCCATCAGCACGAGCCATCTCGGGCTCTCAGGTATCGTATAGAGCAAGGCGGCGAACAGCACGGACGGCAGGGCGAGAACGCCGAGCATCCACCGCCAGTCGTCTGTGAGCTGAAGCCCGCTTAGCCACCAGTTTGAAATGTACGCCGTCACGAGCCCGAGAACGATATTGAACTGAAAGAACGCGACGAATCTGCCGCGCCAATCCGCCGGGGCAATTTCCGCTATGTACATCGGCCCCACGACGCTAGACGCGCCAACTGCCACACCGCCCATAAAGCGGAAGAAAATCAAAATCCACCAGTTTGTAGCGAATGCGCAGCCGAGGGCGGAAAATAGATACAAATATGCGATGGCTTTCAGACTTGCCAACCTTCCGAATTTTTCGGCTGGCCTGCCGCAGAAAAGGGCTCCCGCGATAGTCCCGAAAAGGGCCACCGCCATTGTGAATCCGTGCAGCCAGCCCGAGAGCTGATAGTAATTTTGTATTCCCTTTTCCGCCCCCGAGACAACCACTGTGTCGAAGCCAAACAGGAAGCCGCCCAACGACGCGACAAACGCGACGTAAAACATGAATTTCTTCGCTTTTTCCATAAATTTTTCCGCAATTAGAGTGAGAACTCTATCCTTCTTATGACGTGGTCTTGATAGCATTCGTCGAGTTCGACGAAATATCCGCTCCAACCCCACACTCTAACTATTAAGTGCGGATATTTTTCGGGGTGGACTTTGGCGTCGAGCAGCTTGTCTCTGTCGATTGTGTTGAGCTGGAGTTGGTGGCCGCCGAGCTTTATGAAAGTCCGCACGAGCATTGCGAGCTTTTTTATGGATTCGTCGTTCCTGAAAACGGAGCTGTCGAATTCGAGCGTCAGCGGCCCGCCGTTTGCGACGTTTTTAAGATGCGGCTTCGCGAAGGATTTTACGACTGAAATCGGGCCTTTTTGCTTCATGAAAAGCGAAGGCGAATAGTTTGCCGGGAGCACTTCGCCCTTTCTCCTGCCGTCGGCAGTTGCGCCGAGGCCCGTGGCGTGGGCGATGTAAAACATTGCAGACCCCGTGCCAACGCGGTAGCAGCCGCCGCGCTCGTTCCTCTTATCCTTAAACGCCGCCGCAAAAGAGTCGAGAAGCTTAGTTGCAATATCGTCCGCAAAGTCGTCGTCGGTGCCCATTTTCGGCGCTTCATAGCGCAGTTTTTTTAGAAGCTTTTCGTTGCCTTCAAAATCGTTTTTGAGCGCGTTGATAAGCTCGCGCTTTCCGACGGATTTTTCGTCAAAACAATACTTTTTTATCGCCGCGAGCGAATCGACCGCCGTGGCGACCCCAGTTCCGTGGACCCCGTAATTGTTGTATTTCATTCCGAGGGAAATGTCGTGCCCATTTTCGAGCGCCCCGACGGAGAATGCCGACATTATCGGCGAGGGCTTCATAAAGATATTTTTGTGCTTCTGGACCATTGCGTCGGCGCGGCGGCGTATTTCGCGCTCGACGAGCTCGTAGAAGTCCTCGAACGAGGCGCACGTTTCGAGGTCCGGCACGCAAGAGTTTACGCAGTCTGCGAGCGACACGGCGTCGATATTCGGAATGTCGAGCGCGCATTTTGGGATTATAAATTCCCAGCATGCGGCAACTACGTAGTCGCAAGCGTCGGCGAGATCGTAGCCCTTCTCAACGAGGCTTGGGATTACGACGTCGTCGTTCGAGTATTGGGGGAACCCGAGCCCTATTTTTGTCAGGCGCGAGCCCATCTCAAAAATTTCTATCGGTGTTTCTGAATCGACGCGTATGTTTATTTTGGGATCAATGAGTGCGAGTTCGTAGCTGGCTTTAAGCGCCATTTCCGACAGTTCGTTGAAAGCGCGTTTCCCCGAGGGATCGCGGCCGCCGAGGACGAGGCTTTGTCCGTTGTCGCCCTGCTGCATTCCCGGATATAGGTCGCTGTCGCGGTTGCAGGCGAGGAAGAATTCTTCGAGCAGCTCAAAGGCTTCGTCTTTGGAAATTTTGCCGGACTCGACGTCGGATTTATAGAACGGATACAGGTATTGGTCGAGCCTACCGAGCGTGTTGTGGTAGCTGCCGGAGGCCCATATTGCAAAGTGGACGGCTCTGAGGAGCTGCAAGGCTTCGCGGAAAGAGCTTGCGGGATTTTTCTGCACGGCGCGGAGCGTTTTTGCGATATCGTCCTTGCCGAGCTTTTCGGCGGCGTCGGCGTATCTGCCAATCAGCCTTTGCAGGGCGGCGAGAACTTTTTCTACCGATTCCGCGAAAATTTTTGTCTCTCCTTCCGATGAAGCGGCGAGCTTTTCGGCCTCCAACCTTCTGGCTTCAAGTCCCTTATTGAGTATTCCTTCAAAGTCCGCAGATATGTTGAATACTTCTCCCTTCTCGTGTACGAAGTGCGACTTGCGGATATCCTGCCATTCTGATGGAGTCACGTAGTCGGGAATATCTTTTATAGTGCGGGTGAATACTATTTTTTCTTCGGGGAGTATTACCGGAGTTTCCGCGTCGAGGAAAGCGGCGAGCATATTGCCGGCCCTCTCCTGAAATCCCATTCCGGAGGCTCTGAAATCTTCAGGCAATTCGGCAAGCCCCGCTTCGGCCGAGCTCTTGCGGTATTTGCGGTGGGACTTGTCTATGGTTGTATATTTTTTTAAGTTTTCTATACGCTCGTTCATAACACTATAAATGGAATTGAATTGGATGTAAACGTATCGTGTATATTGGGTTGAATACTTGTATTAAAATCCGGAGAATACTTTTTGCCAAGCATATAATATTTTGCGCCGGCAATTTTGTTATACCTTAAAAGCTCCACTCTTTTTAGCCGCTTTGCCCCTTTTAAAATCTCCGACAGCGCTTCCATATTTTCGAGAGTATCGTTCACTCCGGGTATCAGCGGAACGCGCACTATAAAATCGGTGTCTGCCCGGCACAAAAATCTTAAATTTTCGAGTATTTGAGTGTTGTCGACACCCGTAAACTTCTTATGGACTTGCGGGTCGCACGACTTGTTGTCCATGAGAATCAGGTCTGCCAATCCTACTGCCTCTTTAAATACCGAAGCTTTGGCGAATCCGCTGGTTTCTATCGCGATGTGCACTCTATCTTTAAGCAGCCTCATTGTTTCAAACAGAAACTGCGCCTGTGCAAGGGGCTCCCCGCCAGTGAAGGTGACCCCTCCCTCGTTCATCTTGAAGATTTTTTCGTTGCGCAGCAGCTTGTCGGCGAGAGCCTTGGCGGAGATTTTTTCCCCGCACATCTCCTCTACGCCGTTTTTCTTTTTGAGAATTTGCGGCTCAAATGAAATTCCCTCGGGGTTGTGGCACCATTGGCAACGCAGCGGGCAGCCTTTTAAAAAGACTGTCGTGCGTATTCCGGGGCCGTCGTTGACGGCGAATTCCTCGATTGAAAAAATAGTTCCTTCCATTACTCGACAGAGAAATTGTACGAGCAAACGTGGCAGTATTTTTCGCCCGCCCTCAGGAGTGTCGATGGAAATTCCGGCTGGTTGGGGCTGTCCGGGAAATGCTGCGTTTCAAGCGCAAATGCGCCTCTATAAATGTACGGCTTGCCGTTCTTGCCAATCTCGCCGTTGAGGAAGTTCCCGCCGTAGAACTGCATTGCGGGCTCTGTCGTATAGACTTCGAGAACTCTTCCGCTATCGGGCTCTAAGACTTTCGCCGCAAATTCAAGAGCCTCCGGTATCTTGCGGTTGAGAACCCAGTTGTGGTCGTATCCGCGCCCGCGCGCAAGTTGCTCGTTCTCGTCGTTGACGCGCGCGCCTATGGGCGTCGGCGAGCGGAAGTCGAAGGGCGTTCCGGATACGTCCGCTATTTCCCCAGTAGGTATGAGGTCGGATTTTACGGGCGTGTATTTGTCGGCGTTTATTTGCATTATGTGCGCGTTTACATCGCCGTTGCCTTCGCCGCGCAGATTGAAGAATGAATGGTGGGTGAGGTTCACGACTGTGTCGGCGTCCGACTCGGCCAAGTGTTCCACCTCAAAGCGGTTGTCGGAAGTCAGGCGGTAGGTCATGGTCACTTTCAGCTCGGCGGGGAAACCCTGGTCGCCGTCGGGAGATACAAGCCCGAATTTCAGCATGTCGGGGGCTATTTCAAGAATGTCCCAGACTTTCATGTCAAATCCCTTTATGCCGCCGTGCAGGCAGTTGTTGCCGTCGTTTTGCGGAAGGGTGTATTCCTTTCCGTTTAGGGTGAATTTTCCACCCGCGATTCTGTTGCCGAAACGGCCGATTGTAGCTCCATAGAACCTCTCGCCGGGAAAGTTTACGTATTTGTCGAGCGAAGCGTGCCCGAGGACGACATCGGCAAAATCTCCGTTGCGGTCGGGCACAAAAAGTTCCACCACGCGCGCGCCGAAGTTCGTCACCGACAATTCAAGCCCGTTGTCGTTTTTTAATATAAAAAGGCCCGTCTTTTTTGAGTCGATTTCCCCCTCAAAGGCCGCTTTGTCAACTTTTGAAAAATACGTCTTCATGAATCTATTTAATAATCTTTACATTATAGAGTCCAGAAAAAACAAGTTTTACGAGGGTTATTTTGCAGGCTGGCGAGCAAGGGGGGGCCGAGTAAAATTTCTTTTCTGGCGCATAAGTTTATTCGATTTAATCGCAGTTCATGCGCGGGCGGAATCACTTTGCGTCACCTAAGCTTTTTAGATTTAATCGCGGTGCATACGCGTTGGGAAAAACAGGCTGGCTGATTCCCGGTATTGTGTTTAATTATTGCGCGCGCATTGCTTGTCTATCTATGGCGTGCGGAATTGAAAGCATTTTTTCAAAAACATAAAAAAGAGCTTTGCAAGAGCATGTTTGCAAAGCCAAATGCCGGTCTGGAAGAAAAACTATCGCGCGCCGGATTTTCCGGAAATGCGAAAAAAAAGTGCCCCGCCAAGAAGGCAGGGCGCATTCCAATTATTTATAGTATTTTACAAAAGCCTTTTTGCGGAGTCCTTCGACCCATTTTTGATACATCGCCCTTCCGTTCTGCTCTGCAATAGTCCATTCTATCTGTTCGCGAACGTCGTCGATAGGGCTTATGCCGTCCGGCTTTTTTTCTTCCACTTTTAAAATGAAAATCATGTCGCCGATTTCGACAGGCTCGGTTATTTTGCCCGCATCTATTGAAAACGCCTGCTTGTCGAGCAGGGGATTGAGCTCGCCTTTTTTGTACCAGCCCCATTCGCCGCCTTTTGCAGAGCTGTCGTCTTTGCTATACTTGCGCGCAAGGTCTGAGAATTTTTCTCCGGCATTGTATTTTGCGACTATCTCTTTCGCGAGCTTCCTGTTGTCTTCAAGAGTCGCATTTCTGCCGCTCTTTAAAGTAATTAGGCTGATTTTTGCGCTTGCGGGAGTGTACCATTTGGACTTGTTTGCCTCGTAGTATTCCTTTATTTTTTTGGGGCTTATTTCGGCGACAGTTTGGCGTTTCTCATTTTGCATGTAGCCTACTATCAAATCCTTTTCCTGGTCTTGCTTGAACTGCTTTATGGTTTTGCCCTGCGCCTGCAAAAATTTTATAAATTCGGCGCGGTCGCCGTTAAATTCCTTCTTTATGTAGTCTTCAAAGTGCGAGTCCAAAAAGCTCTGCGGGATTGACATGCCCCTTTCGCGGAATTCTTTTACGATTAACTCGCGGTCAACCATATTTTGGACGATTTCCCTGATGTAGTCGCTTACCCTCTTATTAAATTCAAACTCCGAAAGCGACTTTTGGCGTATCTGCGGAATGAACGGGGCGACTTCCCTCATAACTTCGTCGCGCGTAATTACGCGGTCTTCCACAACCGCGAGAATCCCGTTGGAGCCCGTTTCCTGGGAGCCTGCGTTGCCGAGCAGCCCCTGCGCGGAAGCCGATGCCGCAAATACTGCGGCCGCAATGAACGCTATCGTCTTAAATGTGTCTTTCATTTTTTCCTTATGCTGGGAAGGGTGTATGTCAAAAATTTTTCAATCTCTTGAAGTTTGGCGACGGCGCGGCGTTTCGTCAAGATGGGAAAATGCCCGTTTAGCCTGAAATATTCTCCCCCGCCTGGGCCGGGCAGCAAAACTTTCAGTTGGGCGCCCTGCGTCTCAACTCCCAAGACTCCCGACGTCTCGGCTATTATTCTTATGCGCTCCATGTAAAAGCAGAATTTCAACGGGTCGGGGATTGGCCCAAAGCGGTCTTTTGTCTCGAACATTAGCGCGTCGAGCTCTTTTTTGGTGGAGGACATGGAGAGCCTGCGGTACAGGTCGATTCTAAGCTGGGTTTGCGGTATGTAGCTTTCGGGAATATACGCCCCGACAACCTCAGAGTTGTTGCCGGATATTTCCCTCATTCTTATTTCCTGAAAATAGTTGTCGGCCTGTGAGACGTCCACCGAGAATTTTTCGCCCTCGCCAAGGTGTATGAAGTCGAAGTTGACGTTTGCGCGGAGCACTCCGGAAGTCTTCTCGCCCCGAAGAAGCGCGATTCCGCGCTTTAAGAGCGCGCAATACAGGTCGAATCCGACCCCCGCAATGTGGCCGCTCTGCTTGGCGCCGAGCAGGTTTCCGCAACCGCGCAGCTGCAAGTCGCGGGTTGCGATTCTAAATCCGGCGCCGGGCTTGTTGTACTGGCGTATAGCCCCGAGCCTCTTTCGAGCGCTCTCGACGAGCGCCGCATGCCTGTGCAGCAACAGCCACGCATACGCGCGCCTCGTGAACCTTCCTACCCTCCCGCGGAGCTGGTAGAGTTGGGCGAGCCCGAATTTGTCGGCGCCCTCTATTATAATAGTGTTGCAGTTTGGAATATCGAGCCCCGACTCTATTATTGTAGTGCAGACGAGCACGTCGTATTTCCCCCCAATGAAATCTGACATCAGCTTTTCGAGCGCATGCTCCGACATCTGCCCGTGCCCGACGCCTATTCTCAGATTCGGGAACATCGCCCGCAGCCCTTCGGCGGTCTGGTGGATTGTCTTGACGCGGTTGTGCAGATAAAAAACCTGTCCCCCGCGGGAGACTTCGCGCTCTATCGCCTCTTTTACAGTTTCGGGGGAATACTCCCTCACAATGGTTTCGACCGGGAATCTGTTTTTTGGAGGGGTCTCCATTAGACTCATAGTGCGCGCGCCCATCATTGCAAAGTAGAGCGTGCGCGGGATTGGTGTTGCGCTCATCGAAAGCACATCGACGCCGGTTTTAAGCTTTTTTATTTTCTCTTTGTGCCTGACCCCAAACCTGTGCTCTTCGTCGATTACAAGAAGGCCCAAGTCCTTAAAGACGGTGGAGTCAGACAGCATGGCGTGCGTCCCTATCAGCACGTCTATCTCGCCCGCGGCGAGCTGTTTTCTTATCTTGTCGGCCTCCGCCTTTGTGCGGAAGCGCGAGAGCATTTCCACTACTATCGGATACCCCCCGAACCGCTCCCGAAAATTCATGAAGTGCTGTTGGCAAAGAACTGTTGTCGGGCAGAGGACTGCCGCCTGCTTTCCGCCCATCGCGCATTTAAAAACGGCGCGCATTGCGACTTCCGTCTTCCCGAAGCCGACGTCGGCGCAAAGAAGGCGGTCCATAGGCTTGTCGGACTCCATGTCGGCCTTGACTTCCGCGGCGGCGCGGAGCTGGTCGGGCGTCTCGGCAAATTCAAATGCGTCTTCAAATTCCCTCTGCCAGTCGTCGTCCTCTGGGAAGGCGTACCCCTTTGAAATTTCGCGACGGGATTGCATCTCAAGGAGCTCGGCGGCGTAGTCGAGCGCGGCGAGTTCGGCGGAGGTCTTTATTCTTGTCCACGATTTTGAGTCGAGCCGCGAGAGTTTAGGGTGGCGCTTGTCGAGGCCGATGTACCGGCTTAGCAGATAAGATTTGTGGAGCGGCAAATATAGCGTGGCGGAGTCTTCAAATTCAAGCTTAATGACTTCTTCGCTCTTGCCGCCCGTCTCAAGCTTGGTCACGCCGTGGTAGCGGCATATTCCGTGCCCGAGGTGGACGACGTAGTCGCCCTCGCAAAGCTCGGAAAAATCGAGGAGCTGGTCAACTTGCGCGCGCCGCGACAACATTCTTCGCCGCGGTTCGAGCCGCGTTTTCTGCCGCCTCCCGAAAATTTCGCGCGGGCCAGCAAAGACGACGCCCTTTGCGTTTTCGGAAAGAATTTTCCAATCCGGGCGCCTGCCTGCGAAGTCGGGTATTATAAAGCCCTCTCCGAATCCGCCCGCTACAAACTTTCCCTTAAAAGTTTTTCCCGCCGCCTCGAATATTCCGCGCGCGAGCCTTTCGTCGCCTTCGCCCTCCGAGGCTATCAAAATGTCGATGCCCTCTTCCCCCCATTTAGCGAGCCTTTCGGCGAACCTTTCGCGGCTTTTTGTCTCGGACTCAAACCTGTCGCCGCCTATTGTGCTCTCGTCCGATATGGCTGCGACTTCGGCAATCGAGCCCGCCGGAAAACTCTTTTTTTCGCACTCGCAAAACGATTCCGACGGAGTGTCGAGAGACGATACCGCGACGAAAGAGTCGGCGATTCTATCGAAAACTTCGCCGAAGCCGCGGTGCGAGTGCGCCAAATCTTCTGGCTCGAGAAATAGTTCGGGCGAGCGCGCGGCTATCGCTGAGGGCTCGAAAAAAAACCATGCGGCGGGTTCGCCTTTTGGAAGATAGTCGCACGCGTTCCACGAGGATTGCGCGCCGTTGATTTCCGGCACGGGGTCTATCGAAACCGAATCTATTTTTTGGTCCGCAAGCTGAGTGTCGGGGTCGAATTTTCTGACAGAATCTACTTCGTCGCCGAAGAAGTCGATTCTGACCGGCGCGTCCGCCGAGACGGGATAGACATCTACAATTCCGCCGCGCACGGCGAACTGCCCCGGCGCCTCGCACAAAGTTTCGTTGTAGTACCCGAATTTTACAAGGTTTTCGCGCAGCGCAGCCGGCGAGATTTTTACGCCCCGCGATATCGCGATTGACGACGCAAGCCCGGGGTTTGGCGCGGGCGCGAAGAGCGACTCTGCCGTGGCGATTACAAAAGTCTGCCTGTCCGACTCCCCAGCGGCGGCCATTGCCCTCAATGTTCCAACGCGCTCGCACGCGATGTCGAATCCGGCCGCGTCGCTCGATGAGCTTGGTGGGGGTTCCGGCAGCATTCTGACGTCGAAAGGCTTTCCGTCGAGGCTTAAAAAGTACTTTAATTTTGGGTAGAAAAACTCGCATTCCGCAGCGGAATCGAGCACCGCAAGCACGATTTTCCCGCGATTTTCACGCGCAATGCGCGCGCAAAAATATCCCCACGCCGCCTGAGGCACGTCGGGATAAAACAAAGAGTTATTTTTTTGGGGTCTTGCTACCCTCATTTTCTAAATGGACCTTTGAAATTTCCGCAGACCGAAGCGCAAAATGCGCGCCGCGCGCCAATTCGAGTGGGCGCGAAAGCAGGCCTTTGGGAATCCAATCTATATTTATCGGCTGCGCGTCGGAAAAAACTATTCTTTTTTGCCGTTTTTTGTTTTTTTCTTTGCCGCTCCCTCGGATTGTTGGAGTGGGATTTCAGGGAAGGGGAATGTGCCGCCGGTAAATTTTGATGTCTGCTTTTTAGCAGACGGCGCTTTTGATTTTGAATTTTGCGCAATATTTCCGGAATCAGCCCGCGCGCATTCGGCGGCATATTCCTTTATGGAGGCCCTCGCTGCCTTCGTTTCGGCGGACTTTTTAGAGCTCGCCGAAGCCTTCGCGTAAGTTTTGCCGCCTATGCGGACTTCTACTTCAAATACTTTGCTGTGGTCGGGGCCCGTTTGGGACAATAGCTTGTACTCGATTTTGTCGCAGTGCTTGGCGGCAAGCTCTTGAAGGGCGCCTTTCGGGTTTTGCTGGCTGACGAGCGTCGGAAGGTCGTCGAGCTTGCGCTTGTACCACGATAGGACGACATCGCGGGTCTTTTCAAAGGAACTGTCCATGTAAATGGCGCCTATTACGGCCTCAAAGGCGTCCTCGGCGGCGCTTTGGGAGTCGCGCAGAGACTCGCACCCCTTGGGCAAAATCAGGCAGCGGGGTATCCCGATGTGCTCCGACAATCCGCTTAAAAATTCCCCCTGGGTCAACGCTATTCGTATTTTAGTAAGCTCTCCTTCGTCGAGTTCGCCGAACTTTTTGAAGACGGTGTCGGTTATAATAGACTGCAAAATGGCGTCTCCGAGAAATTCGAGCCTCTGGTTTGATTTTATTTTCCCTTTGGAAAAACCGACCGCGCCGGGGTGGGTCAGCGACTCTTTTAGGAGGGATTTGTCCGAGAATTTGTACCCAATGCTTTTTTCAAGAGATGAGAACAAGTCGTTCTCGGCTGCTTCCGCCGCCTTTGAGCGCGCTTTTTTCGCCTTGCGCATCGCCTTCGCGCGGCGCGTGACGGAGGGCTTGAATAGGCGCTTTATGTATTTTGGCAAGTCCATGGCTATTGGCGCAGGCCGAAACGTTTATCGACTTCCTTGGCGAGCTTTTCGTATGCGAATGCGCCCTCGTTCCATTTCGCGTATTCAAATATTGTCTTGCCGAAGCTCGGAGCTTCGGCGAGCCTTACCGTGCGCGGGATAAGTGTCTTGAAAACGAGGGGGCCCATGTAGTTTTTAACCTCTGAGAGCACCTGCTTCGAGAGGTTTGTGCGCGAGTCGTACATCGTCATGATAACGCCCCCGACTTCGAGGGTGTCGCTGATGCCCGCGTTGCGCAGCTGTTCGACAACCCCCATAATTTGCCCCAAGCCCTCCATTGCCAAGTATTCGCACTGCAAGGCGATAAGCAGGTAGTCCGCGGCGGCGAGCGAATTCATTGACAGCAGGCCGAGGGATGGCGGGGCGTCGATTACAATGGCGTCAAAGTCGCCGCTTTCCTTTAAAGGTTTCAGGCAGTCGCGAAGGCGCACGAGGTAGTTTTCCTCGCCAGACAGCTCGACCTCTATTGCGGACATATCTGTTTCCGAGGGGATTAGCCATAGGTTTTGGCGCTGTGTCTGAATGAGCTTGTCGCGGGCGGAGCCTTCGCCGTGGAGAACTTGGTATAGACTGCCGCCGAGGGATTTTTCGTATCCGAGGGCGCTTGTGGCGCTGGCCTGTTGGTCCATGTCAACGAGTACAGTTCTGATTCTGCGCCTCGCGAGCCCAGCCGCGAGATTTACGGCGGTGGTTGTCTTGCCGACTCCGCCCTTTTGGTTAGCGATTGCGAAAATTTTAGCTGCCATAACGCCTTTATTGTATGTTGCGATTCATTATTCGGACAAAAAATAAAATGGCCGAATTTTTTGCGCTTGCAAGACAAGTCTTAATGTTTTGGAATTTGGGGCAACAAAATTCGCAGGCATAAAAGCCGGGAAAATATACGCTCCCGTAGTTCAATGGATAGAGCAACGGTTTCCGGTACCGTTAATCGGGGTTCGAGTCCCCGCGGGAGTGCTTATTGCAAAGTGAAGTTTACGTGCGGGGCGAGTGGCTGGTACGCGGCGCAATTTATTAACAGCGGCGGGTCTTACAGCGGGGCGATGGAATTGAAGTAAATTGCAGATGGTGTAATTGCCAAATGCTGCGCGTTTTTGAAAGTTTATTTGGCAGAGAATCTTGCGATATTTATGGTAATAAATTAACTGGAAAAATAAAATTTTAGAATGCAGATAAGTTTTATTTATCTTCCCATTTTGTAATTCGCGGAATCCAGCGCGGGACGTTTTTTTTGTATCTTGCATACTCTTCCCCAAAACGCTTTTCGAGCCCGATTTCCTCCGAGTATTTGAAGTAAAAAGTATTTATTATAAAAAATGCGGCTCCCCAGATGAAAACCCCCAAAGACGCAAAAACGGCCGCTTCCCCCATAATCATCATGATTACCCCCGAGAGCATCGGGTTGCGGACGCGCGAGTAGGGGCCGGATACTACCAATTTTTTAGTAGGCGCCCACGGCGCAAGTGTGCCTTTGCCTATTTTTGCAAATAGCAGCATTGTCCATACGGCAAGGAACAACCCCGCAAAAAAAATAAGAGCTCCAAAAACTATCGGAAGCGCGCCGCTTGAAAACGATAGATTGTCTGTAAAAAACAATATTATAAACGGTATAGTTACCGTTGCATTAAACGGCAGTGCGATAATCGCTTTTAACCATTGCAATTTCATAGTACATTTGGCACAGGTTAGTATCCTTATGCTTTAAAGCGAAAAGAGAATTAGAAAAACTTTTTCCGATTTATTTTTGTCGTCGCAAAACGCGTGAATCAGAATGCATTCAATGCCGTTTTTATCGGGAAGGGCGAGTGAGCCCTTGTAGGACGCGTCTTTGAAATTGCAGTCGATATCGAACGCCAGGGTGGAGTCGCCCTGATTTTTTATCTTTACGTTTGCGCGCGGGTCGCGCATGGAGTCGGAAAGTTTTAGAAATTCCGATTTTGAATTTTCTCCATTCGCGCTTCGGATGTAAGCCAAATAAAATTGCCGTATATCACCGCCTCGATTTTGGGAAGCCCTAAAATCGTCGATTATTTTTTTGCACAATTCCGGAAGTTTTTGGTTAGGTTTTTTTGAAATGCGTGGATTGGAGATTTTCAAATTTCTGATATGTGGCGAATTATTGAGGGATTCGAGTATTGGATAGTATTTTGCCAATTCCCCAGTTGGGAAGTTGCCAGTGGATATTGTCCATTTGCCGGAGTCCAATTTTAGGGGAGTAAAACTGCCGTTTGTACAAATTATGAAGCAATAGTCTCCGGATAAAATATAGCCTTTGATTTGCTGCTCGATGAATGCAAGCTTGGAGTTTGACATCTTTTCCCGCATTTTTTTTGGGTAGAAAGAGGAAAATTTTTCGATATTCCCTTTTTTTAGATAGTACATTGCATTATTGTATGCGGAAATGGGGGAATCGCCGCCAATGACTTTTTCGCCGATTCCGCTGACGGGGGAATCAAACCAATCGCCACGTATTTTTATTTCTTTTGAGCCGTCTTTGCCGTCGGGAATTTTGACGGAGAGTTCGCGCGGATTATATTGTATTGATTCTATTGGAGCTGCGCAGATTGCGGCCGCGGCTGTGATTACAGCTAAAAAGAGATAAATTCTCATATAAGGAATCGATTTATATTTTGTTAAAAATGGAGAGGAATAATGTGGGGAGACGAGGATAAATATGTAAAAATAAATCAAAGAATTTCTTTTATAAAAATAACTTTGATGTTTTTTTGCCGTGAGCGCAATTTTTTTCGCCGGCGCAGTTTGCATTGTAATCGTAAAACTTTTTTTATTTGAGCCATTCAGGAATTTTAAGCATTAGTTTTCTGCGGTTTAGCTTTCTGCCGTCCGCAATGAAAGTGCCGTCGCCTACGGCATGGAAAGCCCTGCTTTCCTTCCGCGCGCAGGTCCATGCATAGACGCCTTCCAAAATAAAGAGGTCGTGCTTTTTTATATGGTCGACCACCTTGCATTCGATATTTCCGAGGCAGTCTTTTATAAGGGGAGGCGATATGAATTTTGAAGGAGCTGTTTCAAATCCGCAAAGCGCGAATTTATCGGTGTCTGAGCCGCTGACATTGCCGGCTTCGATTACTTTGTCTATCAAGTCTACGCCTGGGATTGCGATTACGCATTCTTTTGTCTTTACGAGAGCTTCATACGAATAGTTCCAACTGCCGGTGCATAACGCAAAGCGCGGGGTAAAGTCGATTACAGTAATCCAGCTAAGCGGCATTATGTTGTTTTTCCCGCAGCATGAGGTTGAAATCAAAACTACTGGGCCTTTTTCAATCATCAGAAAGGCATTTTCGAGCTTTACGGGTTTCATTTTAGCCACTTTATTCCTCATTTTCTGTTTTTAATGCATAGCCATATCATTTGATTGGGCTCGGAAGATTTTTTTATAAAATGCCAATCGGAAAACTCGGCAATAAAAAACGCCAAGTACCGAAGATTATGCGGAATACGGAGTAACCCTATGAAATCGAAAACTAAAATATCGCGATCTTCCTCAACCTTTGGTGTTGACCCAAAATCAAGGAATCAATTTTACGGCTTACGGGGCTTGCAATAAAAGTATCGGATAAGCGTATTCGTGGAATACTGAGAGATGAATGAAACATCCGCTCCATAAAAAAGCCTTGTTTTACAAAATATGCAGCATTTTTTGCCATTCCACAACTTTTGGGGGTTAACCCGCATTCTTGCCAAACCCCGACCTACAAAGTCGCCTTCTTTGGCATAAAAAAACGCAACCCTTGCGGATTGCGCCTTCAAAGTGGCGGGATGGACGAGACTCGAACTCGCGACCTCCTGCGTGACAGCAAGTTACAGCGTTCTTTGGTATCCGCGAGACTTTTATTAGCTCATCGCGAAAGGGTCAGTGTTCAAAGCAAATTCCAAGTACTCTCGCCAAATTATGGTAAAATGATAACTGCCAAAAGGCAGTTTTTGCAAGCATATTTTTTTGCGAACAAGCAAAGATTTTTCTCGCTTAAACTAGGTTTATATTGTCGGCATTTTAAATATACGAAACGGGAATTGCTACGACGTTTCTACTCATGGGAACCAACTGCGGGTGTAGACAAACGATGGCTCCTTCGCCTATTTGCTTATTTCCCTTTATCGATTCCAAAATGTCGAAATTTTTCATATCGTTTGCGGTCGGTGTTGCGGTCCGCTTTATTTCAATCGGGTAAAGCGTCATATTCTCCTCCAAGATAAGATCGATTTCCTTTCCGTCCTTGTCTCGGTAAAAAAACATGTTCGGCGACAGCCCGTTGTGGATATAGCTTTTTATGATTTCCGAAATAGCATAAGTTTCCATCAGCGCGCCCGACATTATTCCGTCTCGCGCCGAAACGGAATCCATTATGCGGCAAAGATAGCAAACAAGCCCCGTATCATAAAAATAAAGTTTTGGCGTTTTTATTGCTCGTTTTGTAATGTTGTTTGAGTATGGATACAATAAATAGATAATCCCAGATGTATTCAATACGGATATCCACGATTTTATAGTAGCTACCGACACATCGCAATCGCGTGCCATATCGCTATAATTTAACAGCTGCCCAGTTCTTGCCGCTGCAACCGAAAGGAATTTTATGAAATTTCCCTCCTGCGTAATGTTAAGAATTTGCTTTACGTCTCTTTCGATATACGTCGAAACATAGGAGCGGTAGAAGGATTGCCACTGGGCATCTTTATTTGCAACAACGGCTGGGTACGACCCCTTGAATATCATATCGTAAAGCGAATTGAGGTCGAACGGCGGAATTTCGCTGGTTAAGTCTGAGGTCGGCAAAAACGGTTTCCGATTAGGAAATTTTGCTTTTTCGGATTGCGACAACCCCTGCAATTCGAGAATTCCCACTCGTCCCGCAAGGCTTTCGGTTACGTTTTTCATGAGAGTGAAAACTTGCGAACCTGTCAGCCAAAAAGCCCCAGGCTTTTTTTCTTTGTCCACAATCATTTTTATGTATGGGAACAGCTGCGGAGCATATTGAACTTCATCTATCAATATCGGTGCCTTGTAGGTTGAAAGGAAAAGCTGCGGATCATTTTGAGCCAACGTTCGCAGCATCGGATCGTCGAGGGTAATGTAGGTTCTCTGTTCGCTTTTTGCCGACTCAAATATGGTTGTTTTGCCGACCTGCCTCGGCCCTGTTATCAGCACAACTGGGAAAAATTTTGAAAACTTTGCAATGTACGGAGATAGTGTTCTTTCTAAATACATGGCGACAGTTTGAATGAAGCCCCGACAAAATGCAATCATATATTCGGCTAATTTAAAGAGCTACTTTAAATTAGCCGAAACCCATAAAGGCATATTTTCTCGATTTGTTCGGGATTTTCAAGATATGCGAATGGAAATCTTGAAGCAGTAACACCAAATAAGATAATTCATATTATGAGAAGGTTGTAGAGAACGGGAAGGAGACAATCCGCGCTGTGTCCCAAATTAGGACAGGAAGCTAAGGGGTAAACTGACTTGGTTGATGTTATTGTTGATTGTATTTATTGATTCAAGATTAAATTGGTTCGTATCGCCCCCATGGGGGCGGCGGCGGGTGCTCGGCGGCTCGTAGTTCAACGCCGAGTGCGGTCGCTCGTTATTGTACTTTTCGCGCCATTTGTCCAGCTCATCGCGTGCCTCACGCACGCTCTCAAACTCGACTCCACGCAATATCTCGTTGCGCATCGTCCCGTTGTCGCTCTTTATCGTCTTCGGCTTGCCGTACAGACATATCAGCCTGTCCAACGCCTCCGCAACGTCGTAGCCTCCGAAGCTTCTCGACACC